>Ga0099364_10001735_pt1 | contig 35562 bp, 45 predicted proteins | sample TergutTh196P3_FD_73070 | JGI IMG/M metagenome (GOLD analysis project Ga0099364, IMG submission 73070) | Microcerotermes parvus P3 segment gut microbial communities from Pointe-Noire, Republic of the Congo - Th196 P3 | ecosystem: Host-associated > Arthropoda: Insects > Digestive system > Gut ... | reverse complement strand
CGGGGACCTGCGACAGCGCGGCGGAGTTTGCCGGGAGCGAGAAGGCCATGTAGCGCGCGATGTAGGCCACGAGGATGATCCAAGCCGTGTTATACAGGTTGACGCCGTACTTGCCGCCCCAGGCCAGAATAACGCCGAGCGCGATGACGGAACCCGGCACGGAAAAGGGCAGCATTCCCAGAAGTTCCAGGATCCCCTTGCCACGCACTTTCATTTTAACGATGACGTAGGAAATCATAAGGCCTGTGAACATGGTGATGACCGCCGCGCTGAAACCCAGCGTGACGCTGTTCCAAATGGCGTCGCGGGTCGTTCTGTATTTGAACAGGACGAAACTGTAGTTATCAAGCGACAGATTTTCCCATGTAAATGGCAGCCCATACGTCCTGAGCCCCCCCACTAAGAATATTATTACAGTGGGAAGGACGATGGTGAAGCCTATGTACGCCAAACAGAAGATGAATAGAGGTATGCGTGCGGGGCCGAGCTTCAATTCCATGGGACGGAAGCTCTTGCCCGCGATGATCTGGTATTGGCCTCGCTCCAGAACTTTCCTTTGCAGCCAGAGGATAAAGGCGGCCGTAAATACCAGGATCGCGGCCAATACGGTCCCCGTCCGTATGGAGGCAAAACTGCCGCCCGTCTGGCGGATGCGCTGGTAGATCAGGGTGGGGATGTTGAAAATTCCCTCCTGAGTCCCCAGCACCGCGACGATCCCGAAGTGCGCCATCGAGTAGAGCATAACGAGCAACGCCCCCGACATGATGCCGGGGAGCACCAGGGGAAGGGTTATTTTTCGCGTGATCTTGGCAAGCCCGGCTCCGGAGATCCGGGCCGACTCCTCCAATGTGGGGTCCATACGCTCCAGCGCGCCGCAGACCTGAATGAAAACGAATGGGAACAGGTACATGACCCCCACCAATACTATGCCGGCGTAACTGTGGATATTGAATATAGGGCCGGAAAGCCCGAAATTGTTCACAAAAAAGCGATTGATCAGGCCCGCCCTGGGAGCGAGCAGTATCCTCCACGCCATCGCCCCGATAAAGGACGGAAACATGAAAGGTATCAGAAACAGGCCCTTCATGAAGCGTTTGTAGGGCAGGTCCGTGCGCGTCACCAACCAGGCGAAGAACGTTCCGATGATCGTACTGCCTATTGTAGTCCCTATGGCGATGGTGATGGTGTTTCTCAGGGCTTCCCAGGTATCCGGTTCGCTTACGACGCGGACTATGTCGCGCATGTTGAATTGTCCGTTCACCCAGAATGCGTTGAAGAAAATAAGCGCGACCGGTACCACTACTGCGATGCCCAGAACTGAAACGGACAGTAAAAGGATAAGCTGCGACATGCCTAAACCGCGTTTTTGAACGAGAGGATTCATGCTCTTCCCTCCGTTTCTTTAGCTGTTATCTCCCGAAGCTTCTCGGCCTCGAACCAGTGCAGGTCATGAAAGTTCACTACGCACTCTTCTCCTTCCTTAAACATCATCCCGCCCGCTATGGCTTCGTGAGTTTCGATGCTGGTGCGCAGGCTCGTGCCGCCCACATCCACTAAGTAGTCCATCATGGCGCCTAAAAAGCTGGCTCGCCTGACAACCCCTTTGAGCCCTTCTCCATCGTGGGTTATCCGTACGTCTGAGGGGCGAAACGCCGCCGCCCACTCTTTAGTTTCTCCCGTCGGATTTTCCCAGGGTATGGGCTGTTTGCCGCTACCCACAAAATATTCCTCTCCTTCACGCTTTACGGAAAGAAAGTTGGCAATGCCCATGAAATTGAACACGAAAGGATCCGCGGAGCGCTCGAAGATTTCCCAAGGAGTGCCTGTCTGCCGGATACGGCCCTTTCCGTCCATGACGGCGAGACGGTCGGAAATGGCCAACGCCACTTCCTGGTCGTGCGTGACGTAAAGGACGGTGGCGTTGAATTTTCGCTGAAGTTCTTTTATCTCGAAGCGCATTTCCTCTCTCAGATTGGCGTCGAGGTTTGTCAAAGGTTCGTCCAGAAGCAGCAGGGAAGGCTTTGGGACTAACGCCCGCGCTAATGCCACGCGCTGCTGTTGCCCGCCGGAAAGTTCCGAGGGCAGGCGTTTTTCCAGCCCCCGCATCCCTACCACCGCTATGGCCTCCATGACCCTTTCCGTCAGCTCTTTAGGTTCTGTTTTCGCGAGTTTCAGAGGATAGCCCACGTTTTCAAAGACCGTCATGTGCGGCCAGACCGCGTAGTCCTGAAAGACCATGCCAAGATTCCGCATATCCGGGGCAAGGTTTACCCCCGCCGCCGGATCCGAGACCACGGCGCCGCCTATGCTTATCCTCCCTGCGTCCGGGAGCTCAAAACCTGCAATAAGGCGCAGCAAGACCGTCTTGCCGCACCCGGAGGGGCCGAGGAGAGTGAAACACTCCCCCCGGCGTATCGACAACGTCAGACTTCCATAAAGTTGGAGAGGTCCGTAGCTTTTGGCCACTCCTTCGATTCGGATGAAATCTTCCATAAGCAGTTTATCTGCCGCGCAGGGTATCCGAGAACTTCCTGACTAGCTCTTCCTTAGCGTCCATCAGTTCGATGTAGTTGACCTTTATAGAGCGCTCCAGAACTTCATTGGCTGGAGGAAGCATTATCCCTTCCGCGTACGTCACGTCGAGCCTTACGGAAAGGGTCGCTTCGTTGGCTATAAGCTGCTGCGCCTCCTGTGAGAGCAGGTAGTCAACGAATTTCTTGGCTGCCTCGATGTTAGGGCTGTCTTTGAAAATTGTGACGGGGCTCGGGGACATCAGCAGTTCAGGCGGATAAACAAGAGCGAGGGAGGCGCCTTTGATTATCTGGTCGTAGACGATGTAATCCACGCCGAGGCACGCCGCGAATTCGCCGATAGCGGTATCGTTCACTACCTGCGAGGAGCCCCTGCCCATGCGGGCGCCATTTTCGCGCAGTTTTTCGAAGAATTCCCAGCCGAACTGTTTGTCCAGCATCGCGATGCTCATGAAAGCCGTGCCGGAAAGCGACGGGTCCGCTATGACAAAGAGATCCTTAAATTCGGGCTTGAAGAGGTCCGACCACTGGGTAGGGGGGGCTTTTACCTCGTTAGTGTTGATAACGATGCCCAGCGTCCCCAGGCGGGCCGCCGTGAAGTATCCATCGTAATCGTCGAATGGGTTCAGGAGTTCATCGAAGACCGAAGGTTTGTACTGCAGCAAAAGCCCCTCGCTCCTCATGTTGTAGAAGTCCGGCACTTCGCTGTGCCAGAGAACGTCCGCCAAAATTCTCCCGGTCTCCCGCTCGGCCGCGATTTTCGTCATCAGCATGCCCGCCCCGGCGGTTGTGTGATCGACGGTGATATTAGGATGCAGTCTTTCGAATCCATCCACGATGTCCCCGATAAGAGACTCCTTCATCGACGTGTAAACGATGAGGTTTTCCCTCGCGGACGCCAACCCGCAGGCTGCCACAGCAAGAATAACAGCAAGAACCAGAACTGATGCAATACGTTTGTTACGCATAACAAAACCCTCCTCTTGAAATTTTTTGTCCGTTTCCCTTAAAAATATCTTAGGGCCCCAGCATGGAGTATTTTCCTTAAACGCCGTGCTTTTGTCAAGAAATAAAATCCGTATAAAATTGAAGCGAAGGTTGACGCAATCCGCGACAAAATATATGAGGAAACAAAACACATGACAAGGGAAAAACAAGTTCAACGGCTGAGAGAAAAAACACAGAGGTTAGCGGCTCAATATGGATTTAGAGCCGTTGGCTCTTTTCTGTACAAACTTTTCGATATTAAATTTAGTTTTTACAGTATTTTATGTGCCTGAACTTTGTGCATGATTTTGAGAGGCGCTATAAAGTTGTTAAATCTGCGAGAGACGCCGATAATTGAAGAAGCAATTCAGTCGTATCATAGCATGACGGCGATACCGGAGTTTTACGAAATTGAGTGGCTGCGTTCCAATCCGCATCTTTCGTTTCGTTATATTTTGTGTACTACGCTCGTTCAGCGCACTCGTTCCGCTAAACACGGTGCATCGGGTGTGAGCGTTGTGCATGTGCTGCGGGGATGGTTTCCCGCAGCGTAAAGTTCTGTTGTTATTTATTTTCCTCCGCAATTCCCTTTTTTTTGCGCATGGAATCCTTTCCGGCTATTGTTATGGTATAGGAATTATGGGCAATTCGATCAAGAATGACGTCGGCCAGTGTTTCTTCCCCGATCTCCAAGTGCCAGCCCTCCGGCGCAAACTGTGAGCTAAAGATCGTCGAACTCTTTGTATGTCGGGCTTCGATAATCTCCAAAAAATCACGAGCCTCGTTCTGTGAAAGTGCCGTTAGCAGCCATTCGTCCAAAATTAGCAAACTAAGGCGGCTTCCTGCGACAACCAAGTTTTTTCAAAACGGCTCAAGGGCGTCAGCTCCTTTTCTTTTGCCAACAAACACAACACCAGCGTTAGGTATTTTTGCTTCTTGCTTTTATCTCCACCCACAAGTTCACAATATCGGGGAGTTTAAGCGCGCGGGATTCGTGTAAAAATTGGGCTGCCGCTTTAGGAACGGCGTCACATACAAGCTTTCCTTCCTGAAGGACAAGTATACGATCGCTGTTTAAAAGCGCAAACTCCAAATCATGCGTGACGGCCAATATTCCGGCGCCTGATGATTTAAGCTCATTCAACAGCGATATAAGCTCCCTTTTAGACTTTGAATCAAGCCCTGCCACAGGCTCGTCAAGAACAAGCCAAAGAGGCTTCGTGGCAAGGGCGGAAGCGATGCAAACCGCTTTCATCTCTCCGCCGGACAGGGTAAAAGGGCTCCTGTCGAGCATTGACGCCTCGATACCTGCCTGCCCGATGGCTTCGAGTATGCGCGGTTCGTGCTCGCTTTCCGGTATCTCCCAGTTCTTAAGAGCAAAACCCAACTCTTCCCGCACAGTCTGAGCGAAAAGCTGGTGCTCCGGAAATTGGAAGACCATGCCGATTTTGCGCCTTGCCTCCCTTGGATTGATATTTATATTCTGCCCGTTTAAGAGGATTTCTCCCTTATCGGACTTATCAGAAATTTTTACGGTGAAAAGAGCGTTAAGGTATTGTATAAGCGTAGATTTACCGCTTCCGGTATGGCCTGTGAGAGATACCAGTTCCCCTCTTTCAATGCTGAACGAGACATCATCCAGCGCGACCTTATCTGAAACACCGTCCGAATAAATATGAGTGAGATTACGCACTTCGATTTTATCGGGCGTTCCGCTCGTGGGGATTGCTTCATCGGAGGCGTCGAACAGGTTTTTTATTTGTATCGTGTTTTCATCATTGTTTGGAAGGTGAAAAATTTTATTTTTCGTTTCCTCAAAGTCAGTTATATCTTCAACACCGATTTTTTTTGCGAATTTCGCAAAGACCGGCAGGCTAAACCCAAAAGACTCCGCTTCGTCAAAGAACTCTTTTCGCGCGCCTTTCCAGATAATCCGCCCTTTATCAATTATTACGGCCCTGTCGGCAAAACGGACTTCCTCTATGTTATGCGTCACCTGGACGATGGTATGGCCTTCCGAATGAAGTTCCATGAATAACGATAAAATATCTTCCCTGCCGTAAGAGTCAAGCATTGAGGTAGCTTCATCCAGCAGAAACATCCTTGCCCCCTGCGCGATAGCCCCCGCAAGCGCGAGCCTTTGTTTTTCTCCTCCTGACAAACTGTGGACGGAGTCCTTTCTTTTTTTCAGCAAGCCTGTTTTGCCGAGGCTGAAAGCTATCCTGCTCTCTATCTCGTCAGGCGCCATATACTGATTTTCCAACGCAAACGCGGCGTCATCCTCAACCGTAACTCCAACTATCTGGCTTTCAGGGTTTTGAAAAACCATAGCCGCAAGCGCGCGAATATCAGCTATATTCTCAGGAAGAGAAGCGTCGAGCCCAAGAACATGACAAACGCCCCGTTCAGGTACTAACAGGGCGTTTAAAATTTTTAACAGGGTAGACTTTCCCGAGCCGTTTCTGCCTACAATGACAAGCCATTCACCTTCGCGGCACTCAAGAGTCATACCATCCAATACAAGAGAGTTTGTGCCTTTGTATGAAAATGAAACGCCGTCAAGGGAGAAGGCTTTGTTATTATTTTCCTTCAACGAGCTGGATAACTGCCATCTGCGCCCCATCTCCTAAACGGGGAGCAATTTTGACTATACGGGTATATCCGCCTTTGTCAAAAGATAAATATTTAGGGGCTATCTCACTGAACAGCTTCAACGCGGCGGCTTTATGCGGCATCTTCTGACGCACGATACGACGGTCATTGATCGTACCGCCGCGGGCGCGTGTAATAAGCTTTTCAGCGAAACTGCGGAGCTCTTTTGCGCGGGTAACAGTAGTCGTTATACTGTCATTAAGGAACAAGCTCGCCGCAAGGTTTCCAAGCATGATCATTCTATGGCTTCCGTAGCGACCAAGCTTCCTTTTGTCTATACGGTGTCTCATTACTGACTAATCCTCCATTTCCTTATTGCTGCTCTTAAGGTTCAATCCTGCAGACTGAAGTTTATCTATTATTTCAACAAGCGATACTTTGCCAAGATTCCGAATTTTAAGGAGGTCTTCGCGTGTATTACGCACAAGTTCTGCTACGGTACGGATTCCTCCGCGCATCAAACAATTTTCGCTGCGAATGGACAGCTCAAGCTCTTTGACGGAACGGCTCAAAAGCATATCACGCTCATGAGACCCGACAAGAGAACGGCTTGAACTCCCGAGTATATCGGGTTCGTCAACGATATTGCAGAATTTCGCAAGATCGGACACGAGATAATTGAAGTACCCTTCTAAAATCTTGGACGCCTCACGCGTCGCCATTTCCGGCGTGATTATTCCATTTGTCCATACATGCAGCAAAAGCCTTTCAAAGTCGGTGCGCTGCCCTACACGAGCAGCTTCGACCTCATAGTTCACCCGGAGAACGGGAGAGTAAATAGCGTCTACCAGCAACGCGTCAATCGGAAGCCATACCGGCTTTGGACGCTCGTTTGAGACGTAACCAACTCCATGTTCTATATACAGATCTATTTCCAAATGCCCGCCCTCTCCAAGCGTGCAAATTTTTGCCTCGGGGTCAATAAATTCAACCTCGCTGTCCGGTTGAATATGTTTTGTCCTGACATCACATGGGCCGTCAACTTCAATTCTCAGGGTCTTTATATCCGTACTGCGCGAGAGCACCGAAATATGCTTAAGATTCATAAGAATCTCTATAACATCCTCCCTCACCCCCGGTATAGTGCTGAATTCATGTAATACACCGCTGATCCGAACCGCTGTAATAGCCGCACCACGAATTGACGAGAGCAACATCCGTCTCAAAGAGTTGCCCAAGGTCATTCCGTACCCTCTTTCCAATGGTTCCAAAGAGAGCTCGGCGTATGTGGAACTGCTCTCTGTAACACGAATTTTCGGACGCAACAATTCCACTGTTACCAACACCTTTCTGTTTTTTAACGAGCGTAGAATTCTACCACAAGCTGCTCTGTCACCACAGTATTTATCTGATCGCGTGTTGGAACAGAGATAACTTTTCCTTCAAATTTAGCGGCGTCAAATTCAAGCCAGCCGGGCGCTTCGCCGCCCTTTTTAGCAGCCGCTGCCTCTGCATTCTCCTTTATAACAGGAATTGTCCTGCTTTTTTCCCTTACCGCCACAACGTCTCCGGCTTCAACAAGGTAGCTCGGAATATCAACTTTTTTGCCGTTTACCAGAAAATGGCCGTGAAACACGAGCTGACGCGCCTGAGCGCGGCTGACTCCCAGCCCTAAACGATGAACTACATTGTCAAGGCGTCGTTCAAGCAACTGAAGGAAATTATGGCCGGTCTGCCCCTTCATTTTTTCGGCAATACCGTAAAAACGGCGGAATTGCGATTCCTGGACTCCGTAAAAACGGCGAAGTTTTTGCTTTTCTCTGAGACGAATTCCGTATTCGCTTATTTTCGTTTTTGGGCGGGATGTTTTTTTCACTTTTCCATCGCCGGATTCAGACCTTGTTATCGCGCACTTTCCAGTATAACAGCGATCTCCCTTTAAAAATAATTTGGCGCTCTCTGCTTTACAAAGCCGGCAAACCGGACCAGTATATCTGCTCATATTCTCATTCTCCTTTGCTGCGGCTACACACGGCGCCGTTTGGGCGGGCGGCATCCGTTGTGCGGCACGGGAGTAGTATCACGGATCAAATTAACCTGCAGTCCTGCCGTCTGTAAGGAACGAATAGCGGACTCACGCCCTGGGCCAGGTCCCTTGACTATGACGTCAAGTTCCTGCATTCCATTGTCCTGCGCTACCTTAGCGACATTCTGAGCGGCAATCTGCGCCGCAAACGGGGTTGATTTCCTCGTTCCCTTAAAACCGACATTCCCGCCTGAAGCCCAGGATATTATGTTTCCGCCTTTATCGCTTATGCAGACGATGGTATTGTTAAATGTGGAGTAGATATGAGCCACTCCATAACTTATATTTTTCTTTTCACGCTTCTTACCTCTTGTGCGCCCTGTACGCTGTTTTGCCACGCCGATATTCCCTCCTTTATTTTCCTGCCTGCTTCTTGTTGGCAACGGTACGGCGCGGACCTTTACGGGTTCGCGCGTTTGTCTTCGTCCTCTGCCCACGCACAGGAAGCCCTATCTTATGACGTATACCACGATAGCAGCCTATTTCAATAAGCCGTTTGATGTTCATGGAAACCTCCCTGCGCAGATCTCCTTCAACTTTAATATTGTCCTCTATTTCACGGCGAATTTTCTGCGCGTCCTCCTCGGACATAGCTTTAACCCTCACGTCAGGGTTCACCCCTGTTCTATCGAGAATCTTCTTCGCTGTCGGAAGGCCAATTCCAAAAATATAGGTAAGCGCTATTTCTATGCGTTTATCCTTCGGAAGATCAACACCTGCAATACGAGCCATCTTTGTTTACCTCCTCGCGCCTTGTCTTTGTTTATGACGTTGATCCCTGCTGCAAATGATTCTTACAACCCCTTCGCGGCGAATCACACGACAAAACTCACACATCGGTTTTACCGACGGTTTTACCTTCATTTATAACCACTCCTTAAAAGCAATTATTTATAGCGATAAGTTATGCGGCCCCTCGTAAGATCATACGGAGAGATCTCAACCAAAACCCTGTCTCCGGGTAATATTCGAATAAAGTGCATTCTCATCTTACCGGCTACGTGAGCAAGGAGTTTGTGCCCATTTTCCAGCTCTACTCTGAACATTGCATTCGGCAGCGGCTCTGAAACAACTCCCTTAGCTTCTATAACTTCTTCTTTTTCCGACATACACTAACCTGCCTTCCCGTTCCGATTATTTTCCTTGCCGCCATTTTTCATAAGGGACAAAAGATAACGAAATCTTCCATGGTCAATATCATGACCTTCTTCTACCTTTTTGCGTATCTCATCAATAACAAGCCGCATCGGCTGAAGATGTTTCGGATTCTTCCGTTTTGGGCGCTTCACGTTAAACCTGCACGCATCCGCTAAGAATACTCTGCCCTCAGCCACTCCCACTACAACGTAAATACGTCCTACATCTTTGCCCTGCTTTGATATAACCACCTGCCCCAATTTCAGGTCTGCCATGGGGTCAGGATCTCGGTTTCATGATCAGTTATTACAACTGATCTCTCAAAATGCGCAGCATCGGAACCGTCGGCAGTCAACACAACCCAATTATCCGCTCCGACAACAACTTCCTCTCCGCCAGTCACTAACATTGGCTCAATCGCGAGAGTCATTCCGCTCTTAAGGGAAATTCCCCTGCCAGGTTTTCCGTAATTGGGTATCTGGGGAGCTTCGTGAAGTTTTGACCCCAATCCGTGCCCTGTATAGTCCCTTACAACCCCATATCCGTTAGCCAAAGCGTGCGACTCCACCGCATGGCCTATATCTCCCAAAGTATTACCTTTCCTCGCTGACGCTATAGCGCGATTCAAGCATTCTAATGTTATCTCCAGCAACCGCGTTCTTGATTCGCTTATAATGCCAACCGGATATGTACAGGCAGCGTCTCCGTAATAACCCTGCCAGCATACTCCCACATCAACGCTCAATATATCTCCCTCTGAAAGAATACGTTCTCTGCTCGGGATACCATGAACGATCTCACTGTTTACGGAAGTACAAATAACTCCCGGAAACGGGCTTGAAGCATGGGTCAGCTTATAGCCCTTAAAAGCGGGGGCAGCCCCTTCTCTATATATACGCTCACTTACCGCTGAATCCAATTCTCCGGTCGATATGCCCGGCTTTAAGATTTCACGAATCATATCAAGAACATCTGCGGCGATAGACCCGGCCTTACGCATTCTGACAAGTTCCGTCTCGGTTTTAAATTTTATCATTCGGGAAACATAGCCTTGACATCATTGAAAATATCGATTCTGTCACGTGTCCCATCAAAACGGCGGAGAATTTTCTTTACTTCATACCAGTCGATCAAAGGCGCGGTCTGAGTATGATAAACAGACAGCCTTTTACGTATGACTTCCTCTTTGTCATCATCCCGCTGTTGCAGCGTTCCGCCGCAATCGCAATTTTCTCCCTGATGAGTAAGAAGGTTCGTTATTTTGCCGCACTTACCGCAAGTCCTGCGGTTTGTAAGACGGCTGACAACTATCTCGTCGTCCACGTCAAATAAAAGAACAGCGTCAAGCGGGCGGCTCATCTTGTCAAGAAGTTCGTCAAGCGCCTCCGCCTGAGGAACCGTCCTGGGGAAACCGTCAAGCAGAAAACCCTTTGCGCAATCCGGTTCAGAAAGGCGCTCCTCTATCATTCCGATTATCACATCATCGGGAACAAGCGCGCCCGAATCCATAAAAGTTTTGGCCTTCTTCCCGAGCTCCGTGCCAGCTTTAAGGTTTGCCCTGAGCATATCCCCGGTTGAAATATGCGCGCAGCCATAATGCTGCCTGATATCTTCGGCCTGAGTACCTTTGCCCGCTCCGGGAGCGCCCAGTAATATCGCTCTCATGGTAATACCCTCCCTCTATCGAAGTAACCCTGCGCCTTTGCTTCCGCTGCGTTTAAGGATTCCTTCATAGTGGCGCATAAGAAGCTGAGCTTCTATCTGATGCACAGTATCAAGAGCAACGCCGACAACGATCAGCGCAGCCGTTCCGCCAAAATAAAAAGTGGTTATTCCCATCACTGATGTCATGAAATTCGGTATTATCGCTACAATGGCGAGGAAAACCGCTCCGCCGAGAGTTATGCGCGCCATGACTTTTTCAATGTAATCCGCAGTCGGCTGCCCCGGACGGATCCCAAGGATAAACCCGCCGTTTTTCTTCATATTAGTTGATATATCGGTCGGATTGAATACGACCGCAGTATAGAAATAAGCGAAGAAAATTATCAGCGCCACATTGAAAAGCGTATATCCTATACCTCCAGGCTCAAATAATTTCTGAACCACTCCCGCTATCGGCCCATCGAAAAAGTTAGCTATCATCGAAGGGAATATGAGCACCGAAGAAGCGAATATTATCGGAATAACTCCCGCCTGATTCACTTTAAGAGGAATAAAAGTGCTCTGCCCGCCATATACTTTATTACCTATAACACGTTTAGCGTACTGTACGGGCAACCTTCTCTGCCCTTCCTGCAACATTACACACCCCGCAACCACGATGATCATCAAGGCGAGAGCAAGTAAAAGAACAAGGAAGTTTATCGATCCCATTCTCAGCATATTCCAACTTTGAATAATGGCTTCAGGAAGCCGAGCGACGATACCGGCAAAAATCAAAAGCGATATGCCATTGCCTATACCATGATCGGAAAGCTCTTCTCCAAGCCACATCACCGTTATTGATCCTGCGGTTATTGTAGTAACCACCAGCAGCGTCCCTAAGAACCCGCCGCTGAAAATACCCAGGGTGCGAAGCCATGTTGTCATACCAAATGCCTGCACGACGGCAAAAAGGACAGCTCCGTAACGGGTCCACTGGATTATTTTCTTGCGCCCTTCTTCATTATCTTTCTGGAGTTTTTCCAAATACGGGAAGATAACGACCAAAAGCTGCATAACGATGCTTGAGTTGATATAAGGAGCTACGCCGAGCGCAAAAACGCTGAACCTGCGCAATGCTCCACCCGCAAATATATCAAGAAATCCAAGCAGGCCGCCCGCCCCCTGGTCAAACATCCTTGCCATAGCGGCGGAGTCTATCCCCGGCGTTGGAATATGAGCTCCGAGACGGAAAATAAAAAGCACTCCAAGAGTAAAGAGAATACGCCTCTTTAAATCAGGCAGCTTGAATGCGTCTCTGATGGAGCTTAACATATCAGATCACCTCTGCCTTCCCGCCTGCTGCTTCTATTTTATTCTTTGCGCTCTCACTGAAAGCGTTTGCTTTAATCATAAGAGGCCTGTCAATTTCTCCCCGCGCCAGTATTTTTACCGGCAGAGCGGCACTGTGAACAAGTCTCGAAGACAAAAGCTCCTTTATCGAAACTTCCTGATTAGGGGCAAAAACTCTGCACAGCGACTCAATATTTACTATCTGATAATTGACGGCGAAACGCGCGTTATTGAACCCGCGCTTGGGTATCCTGCGTATTATGGGCATTTGCCCACCCTCAAAGCCCGGCCTGACACCGCCTCCGCTGCGCGACTTCTGTCCTTTATGACCTTTGCCGGCTGTCTTGCCGGTCCCGCTCCCGATCCCCTGCCCCAAACGTTTCGGTTTTCTCCTTGATCCGGGCGCCGGATAGAGATCATGCAAATTCATGAATTCACCTCCGAACATTCGACCAGATGGCTTACCTTGTTGATCATTCCCATTATCCCGGGCGTGACCTCATGTTCAACCGTCTGATGCAGTTTACGAAGACCAAGCGCTTCTATCGTTTTATGCTGTTTGGGGGCGTATCCTATGGTGCTTTTAACCCATTTAACTCTGATCTTTGCCATATTTACGCCTCCTTACGCCGATACAACCGTTGTTTCAGCTTCCGCTGTTTTTTTACCTCGAAGCCTCAATATCTCTTCAGGGGTACGGATTTGTTTAAGCGCTTCAAGAGTTGCCCACGCGATATTTATCGCGTTTGAGGTCCTGCCGACAACTTTTGCGACAACATCCTTGATCCCCCCCAGCTCCATAATTGCGCGGATTACCGCGCCGGCGATAACTCCGGTACCGGCGGGGGCCGGTTTAAGAAGCACTTTGGCTGCCCCGAAAGACGCAAGTATCTCATGAGGAATGGTATTACCCACACGCTTAAGTTCCACGAGATCCTTACTTGCTTTGTCTATCCCTTTGCGGACAGCTTCAGAAATTTCTTTGGCTTTGCCTGTGCCCACTCCGACATATTGTTCGCCGTCTCCTACAACAACAAGCACGCTGAACTTAAATCTTTTGCCGCCTTTAACAACCTTACTGACACGGTTAATAGCAACGACGCGTTCGGCAAGCTCAAGTCCCTTCGCATCAACGCGTTTTTTAATCATATTTCGCTTTCGCTCCTCTCCTCTAGAACTTAAGCCCAGCTTCACGGGCCGCATCGGCTAATGCTTTTACTTTGCCGAGGTAGATATGTCCCCCGCGGTCAAACACAACCGTTTCAATCCCGTTCTGCTTCGCCCGTTCGGCGGCTAATTTTCCGATATATTTCGCGGCTTCGATGTTTCCTGTCGGTTTTTTGGTGTCAGCGAACATTTTTTCGACGGTCGAAGCGGAAACAAGCGTATGACCTCTGTCATCATCAATTATCTGGACATAAATATGGCCTGAGCTGCGAAATACCGCCATCCTCGGACGTTCCGCGGTTCCCGCAAGGTTCCTGCGAAGTCTTTTATGCCTAACGATACGCATTGCACTTCTGCTTTTATTTTTCATCTGCTGCACCTCAAAAGCTATTTCCTCGCCCCGGCTTTGCCGGCCTTGCGAATAATCTGTTCGCCCCCGTAGCGAATGCCTTTTCCATGATAAGGCTCGGGGGGACGATAACCGCGTATTACCGCGCTGACCTGTCCAACAGCCTGCTTATCTATTCCCTTGACCACTATTTTCACAGGGTTCTCAACGACTATTTCTATTCCGGCAGGAGCCTCAAGTTCAACCGGATGAGAATAACCGAGGCTCAAAACGAGCTTATTTCCCTGCATCTGAGCGCGGTAACCGACGCCGACAAGCTCAAGAGTTTTCTGAAAACCCTCGGAAACGCCCGTAACCATATTGGCAACAAGCGCACGAATAAGCCCATGCGACGCACGGGTTTGTTTTTCGTCATTTTCACGGCTGACATTTATGACCCCGCCCTCGATTTTAAGGTTTACTCCGGGCATCATGTGCGTTGAAAGCTCGCCTTTACTGCCTTTTACCACGATTCTTTCTCCTTTTACGGAGACGTCCACCCCTTTAGGAAGTGTTATCGGTTTTCGTCCTATACGTGACATTCTCGCTACTCCTCCTACCAAACGTAACATACGACTTCGCCGCCAAGCCCGAGGTGTGATGCCTCAGATCCGGTTTTAAGCCCCTGCGGTGTGGATATTACTGCCATGCCAAGCCCTCCCATAACGTGAGGAAGCTTATCTTTGCCGACATATATCCTTCTGCCGGGTTTGCTTATGCGGCGCAATCCCTGTATCACGCGCTCACGCTCAGGCCCGTAAGAAAGAAAAATTCTGATTATGCCGTAAGGAAGAGATTGGTCGTTTATAACCTTAAAATTTTTGACATAGCCTTCATCTTTAAGAATACGCGCTATTGCCAGCTTTATTTTGCTTGCGGGGATATCAACGCTCTCACTGTAAATCATATTGGCGTTCCTGATCCTTGTGAGCATATCCGCTATCGGATCATTTACATACATTTTCCGTTGCCTCCCTTTTACTACCAGCTTGATTTAACGACGCCGGGCAATTTGCCCTCGCGAGCCAATTTCCGGAAGCAGCAGCGGCACATATCATATGCGCGCAGATATGCGTGAACCCTTCCGCAAAGCGGACAGCGGTTATACTTCCGAACCTCAAACTTTGGGGGTTGTTTGGCTTTGTGTTTCATAGCCTTTCTTGCCATCGTTCTCGCCCCTCCTATTTGTTAAACGGCATGCCCAACGCTTTAAGAAGGCCTGCTGCCTCTTCATCGGTTTTAGCCGTAGTAACTATTGTGATATTCATTCCACGCGGGCGAATAACCTTATCGTAATTGATTTCAGGGAATATTGTCTGCTCCCGCAACCCAAGGTTATAATTTCCGCGCCCGTCAAAACCTTTTCGGGAAACTCCCTGAAAGTCTTTTAGCGTCGGCAAAGTCAATGATACAAGCCGGTCAAGAAATTCCCACATGCGGGAACCTCTGAGCGTAACGGTACACCCGACAGGCATGTTCTGCCGGACTTTGAACCCCGCCACTGACTTTTTTGCTCTCTTAAGAAGCGGCTGCTGCCCGGTTATAGCGCGAAGTTCAGCTATAGCCGCATCCATATATTTAATGTCAAGTTTTGCTTCGCCAACACCTATGTTTATCACTATTTTTTCTAAGCGTGGAAGCTGCATGACATTTTTGTATCCAAACTCTTTCATGAGTTTTGGTCCAACCTCTTTTTTATACATTTCAAGAAAACGCGGTGCCATCGCTCTCCTCCTTAGGTGCGGTCAATTATTTCATTGCATTTCTTGCATACGCGGATTTTTTTTCCGCTTTCAAGGAATGCGCGCCCAACACGTGCGGCTGCACCACAGCGCGGACATACCAACATCACTTTTGACGCGTAGATAGGCGTTTCCTGCTTGATGATTCCGCCCTTAGGGTCCTTCTGAGTAGGTTTTTTATGGCGGGTCGCCATATTGATACCCTCTATCACAACCATATCCCTTTTATGGTCGCGGCGCAGAACTTTTCCTTCCTTGCCTTTATCCTTACCGCTGATAACACGGACACGATCGTTCTTCCTGATTCTCATTTTCGGATTGTCCGCTTTTCTCTTATTAGCCACAGCCATTTACTTCGCCTCCCTTACACGACTTCAGGAGCAAGCGAAAGAATACGCATGTATCTCTTTGCTCTCAGTTCGCGGGCAACAGGCCCAAAAATACGGGTTCCCTTTGGTTCTCCGTTATTATCTATTATGACGGCGGCGTTATCATCAAAGCGAACATAAGACCCGTCAACGCGGCGGATTTCTTTTTTTGTGCGCACGATAACAGCTTTTACTACCGATCCCTTGGCTATATTACTGTTAGGGATAGCCTCACGAACTGACGCGACTATGACGTCCCCGACGGAACCCCACCTGCGCTTGCTTCCGCCCAGCACCTGAATGCAAAACAATTTTTTAGCCCCTGTGTTATCAGCAACATTAAGTACCGTTGTAAGCTGAATCATTTACTGTCCCCCCACTTGCCTTGAACCGAAAACAGGAGCGCGGCGTATAATTTCAAGCAGCTCCCAACGCTTGGTCCTGCTGAGAGGCCTGGTCTCGCCAATTTTGACCTCGTCACCTACACGGCACATATTCTCAGCATCGTGAACGATATACTTTTTCGCTTTGACTATACGCTTTCCATAAAGCGGATGCTCTGCATATCTCGTCACGCGCACGACGACAGACTTATCCATCTTGTCGCTTACCACGCTGCCGATACGAGTTTTTCTGTGCGAAGCCCGCACTTCCATATCAGACGACCTCCTTCGCACGCTGCTTTTCACCAGCAACTGTAAGTATCCTTGCAATCGTTTTGCGAACAACCTTTATACGGCTTGTGTTCTTCAACTGACCGATTGCGTTTTGAAAACGAAGATTAAAAAGCTCTTCCTTATACTGCCGGAATTTATCCTGAAGCTCATCAAGCCCAAGATCACGAAGACTTTTCGTATCCGTCTTTTTATCCATTTTTATTCACCCAAGCCTTCCCGTGCAACGACCTTTACTTTGATCGGCAGCTTGTGTGCGGCAGTACGGAAAGCCTGCTCTACCACTTCCTTGGAAACGCCCGCTACTTCAAACATGATGCGTCCCCTTCTGACCGGCGCCACCCAAAACTCCGGAGCTCCTTTTCCTTTGCCCATACGGGTTTCAAGAGGCTTTTTCGTAAATGGGTGATCCGGGAATATCCGGATCCAAATTTTCCCGCCTTTTCTCATTTTTCTCGAAATCGCAACTCGCGTCGCTTCTATCTGGCGCGCGGTGATCCAGGCATTTTCCTGAGCCTGAAGACCGTAATCACCAAAGGCTACATACGTGCCGCCCTTTGATGTTCCACGCAAATTAGCGCGATACGATTTGCGGAACTTTACGCGGCTAGGCATCAACATCTGAAACTACCCCCTGCTCCTTTTATTAGAACGTTGCTGTTGAGCCGGTTTTTCATTATCTCTGTCACGGAAAATCCAAACCTTACAACCAATCACTCCATACATAGTACGCGCTTCCGCAAAGCCATAGTCTATATCAGCTTTAAGAGTTGAAAGCGGCAGGCGTCCCTCGTTATACCATTCGGCGCGCGCTATTTCAGCTCCGCCAAGGCGTCCCGCGACCTGCACTTTTATCCCCTTAGCCCCGCTCTTCATCGCGCGGAACATCGCCTGTTTCATGGCGCGTCTGAATGAGACCCTGCGCTCAAGGGAAGAGGCAATCCCCTCCGCCACAAGCTGTGATACCACATCAGGGTTCTTTATCTCCTGAATATTGACCATGACCTTAGCTCCGCTTATAGCCTGAAGTTCGTCCTTTATGTCCTGTATCTCTTTTCCGCCGCGTCCAATCACTACGCCTGGCCGGGCGGTCCAAATCGTAAAACGAATCACGTGTCCAACACGCTCTATTTCAATCTTAGAAATTCCTGCGCCTTCCCATCTTTTGCGTATCCATTCCCGAAGGCGCAGATCTTCATGAAGCTTCTTTGCATACTCGCGTCCGCCCGCATACCATTTTGACTCCCAATCGGTCACGACACCGAGTCTATACCCTACCGGATGAACTTTCTGTCCCAAAATTAAACCCCCTCCGCCTAACGTTCCGCGACAACGACTGTGACATGCGTTGTACGGTGTTTGTAAGGATGCGCCGAACCTTTACCGACGGCGCGGAATCGCTTCATCACCGGCCCATTGTCCGCCGCGGCGTTCACAACCACCAGTTTATCCATGTCCATACCGAAGTTATGCTCGGCATTTGCCATTGCGCTGTGAAGAACTTTGTAAACCACTCGAGCCGCTTTCTGCGGGCTGAATTTTAAAATTAAAAGAGCCTCGTCCGCTTTCTTACGATTAATAAGAGTAAGCACCTGGCGGACTTTTAACGGAGATATCCTTGCCTGACGAACCATTGCTTTTGCTTCCATCAACCAAATCCTCCTTTACCTGCCCTTGCTTGAACGTTCCTGTCCCGCATGACGCCCAAATCTGCGGGTCAAAGAGAACTCTCCAAGCTTGTGGCCTATCATATTTTCGCTTACATAGACAGGAATATGCATCTTGCCATTGTGAACGGCAAGCGTATGACCGATCATCTGCGGAACTATGGTGGAACGGCGCGACCAGGTTTTAATAACCTTTTTAGTTCCCGATTCGTTCATTTCCTCTACTTTGCGAAGGAGCTTCTGATCTACAAAAGGTCCTTTTTTTGCTGAACGAGCCATATTTTCGTCCTCCTACTACTTAGCGTAACGTCTGCGAACGATAAGCCTGTCTGAGTGCTTCTTCTTTCGCGTACGATATCCCTTTGCGGGAGTTCCCCAAGGTGAAACGGGATGTTTGTTCCCCTTGCTCCTGCCTTCTCCTCCGCCCATCGGGTGGTCAACCGGGTTCATGACAATACCACGCACTGTCGGACGTGTGCCAAGCCAACGGTTTTTCCCGGCTTTACCGAGAGAAACATTTTCATGGTCTTCATTGCCCACCTGACCTATTGAAGCCATGCACTCCTGGAGGATAAGCCTGAGTTCTCCGCTTGGCATACGGACGTAAGCATATTTTCCGTCTTTTGCCATAAGCTGCGCGGAAGTCCCGGCAGCACGGACCAATTTTGCCCCGCGCCCGGGTTCAAGCTCAAGGTTATGGATAACCGTGCCTATCGGAATATCCTTTAATTTAAGGGCGTTGCCGGGAGTTATATCCGCCTCCGGCCCGGAAACTATTACGCTTCCAACCTTTAAATCCTTAGGAGCTATAATGTACCTTTTCTCCCCGTCAAAATAATGAACAAGGGCAATCCTCGCGTTGCGGTTAGGGTCGTACTCTATAGTTGCGACCTTCCCCGGAACGCCGGTCTTGTTTCTTTTAAAATCTATCACCCTGTAAAGCCTGCGATGCCCTCCGCCTATATGGCGCATCGTTATTCTGCCTCTATTATTGCGCCCTCCGCTCCTGTGAAGCGGTTTCAACAGCGAACGTTCAGGAGTATCGGACGTTATATCCGTGCGTTCCTGAATACTCATGAATCTTCGAGCGTGAGTATAGGGCTTAAACTGTTTTATAGACATAAATCAAGTCTCCTTCCAGCTTTGTTTGATTAAATGCTTGCCCCTTCAAAGAACTCGATCCGCTGCCCGGCTGCAAGGCTTACCATCGCTTTCTTCCAAGAACGGGTCTTACCCTTGAATGCTCCCATGCGTTTTGGTTTAGGTCTCATATTTATGGTGTTGACTTTTTTGACCTTAACCTTGAAAATTTCTTCAACGGCGTTGCGAATTTGTATCTTATTGGCCATTGAATGAACTTCAAACGTATACCAATTTTCCTCCATCATCCGGCTGCTTTTCTCGGTAATTATCGGACGGATTATTATGTCATAAGATATGAGTTTCATTCCGCGTATACCTCCTCAAGCTTTGCGACAACTTCAGGGGTAACTATCAAAGTTTTGGAATTCAAAATATCGTAGACATTTATATTTCCAAGGTTAATAACCTTTGCCCCTTCGATGTTGCGCGATGAAATCCTGACATTGTCATTCCCTTCCGGAACGATGATGAGAGGTTTTTCCGCTTTTACGGCTTCAAAAAAACTCTTCATGGCTTTAGTCGAAGGTTTATCAATATCAAATGATTTAACAACTGTAAACAACGACTCCTGAACTTTCATCGAAAGCGCGCTTCTGAGAGCAAGACGGCGGACTTTCTTATTGACTTTCTGCGAATAATCTCGCGGATGCGGACCATGAGCCACTCCTCCGCCCACCCAAAGAGGAGAGCGGGTGCTTCCGTGGCGCGCGCGTCCGGTATTTTTCTGGCGCCACGGTTTTTTACCGCCGCCGCGGACGTCCGCGCGGGTTTTTACGGAATGAGTTCCCAAACGGCAGTTCGCAAGGTGAGCCACTACGACCTGATGCATTGCCGGAACATGGATAAATGAACCAAAGACCGCGTCCGAAAGGGTCATTTCCCCCGTTTCCAAACCTTCAAAATCTACTATTCTAACTGTCGGCATATTAATTCACACCCCTCCTATTTCTTCTTATAGAGGGTGACCAGGCTGTTGCGCGCGCCCGGCACCGCTCCTTTAACAAGGATGAGGTTATTTTCAGCGTCAACGGCTACAACTACAAGGTTTTTAACCGTGACTTTCTCGCTGCCCATTTGTCCGGGCATCGTTTTTCCAGGGAATACACGGCCTGGGTACGAAATCGACCCGCTCGAACCGGGACGGCGATGAACTACCGAAGTACCGTGCGACTGTTGGGCTCCCGCGAAGTGATATCTTTTCACAACGCCGGCAAACCCTTTCCCTTTACTGACTCCGCTGATGTTAATAACTTCTCCGGGCTCAAAGATGTCTGCTTTTATCTCTTGCCCCACCTCATAGCCTTCCGTCGTTGACAGGCGAAATTCCCGCAATTTCCTTTGCGGAGCGACGCCGGTTTTATCGGAAAAGCCCTTGAGGGGTTTGGACAGCTTATGGGGTTTTGCCGCCCCAAAGCCGAGAAGAACGGCGGAGTATCCGTTCTGTTCGGGGGTACGGATGGCAAACACAGAACAAGGACCAGCCTCTATGACTGTCACGGGAACCACTTGCCCCTGATCGTCAAATATTTGCGTCATGCCCACCTTTCTCCCCAGAATCCCAATGCTCATACAAATTCCCCTTTCGAAAGAAAACAAAAATTTATTAAAAATTTAAAGCTTTATCTGAATATCCACCCCTGAGGGCAGATTCAACTGCATCAGCGCATCCATCGTTTTCTGAGTCGGGCTCAGAATGTCAATAAGGCGCTTATGCGTCCTCATCTCAAATTGCTCCCGCGCATCCTTATCCTTATGGGGAGATTTAAGAATCGTAACCTTGTTGATTTCCGTAGGAAGAGGAATGGGGCCCGATACAGTTGCCCCGCTCCTCTCCGCTGTTTCCGCTATTTGCAGCGCTGACGAGTCAAGGACTCTGTGATCAAACGCTTTCAGGCGAATCCTAATCTTTTTTGACACGACTTTTGTACCCTTATTTCAAAATTTTTGAAACGACACCGGCGCCGACCGTATGTCCGCCTTCACGCACGGCAAAACGGAGCCCCTCTTCCATCGCTATGGGAACTATGAGCTCGACCGTAAACTGCGCGTTGTCTCCGGGCATTACCATTTCCACGCCCTCCGGAAGCTCAATGCTTCCCGTAACGTCGGTCGTGCGGAAATAGAACTGAGGCTTGTACCCCTTAAAGAACGGGGTATGGCGTCCGCCTTCATCCTTCTTCAATACATAAACCTCCGCGTAAAATTTCGTATGAGATTTCACGCTCCCTGGTTTTGCAAGAACCTGTCCGCGCTCAACTTCATCCTTATCGACTCCGCGAAGGAGAACTCCGACGTTATCCCCGGCTTCAGCGTAATCAAGTATTTTACGGAACATTTCGAGAGATGTGGCTATCGTCTCTTTGACATCTTCCTTCATTCCAATGATTGCGACTTTTTCCCCCGCGTTTATCTTACCGCGCTCAACACGCCCGGTAACGACCGTGCCGCGACCGGTTATCGTGAACACGTCCTCAACGGGCATAAGGAAATCCTTGTCAATGATCCGCACAGGCGTTGGAATAGCGTTATCACACGCTTCCATAAGCTCCCAAATGCACTTGCTTGCCGGATCGTCATCCTTGCCGGTTCCCTCCTCCATAACTTTAAGGGCTGAACCGCGAACCACAGGAATGTCATCCCCAGGGAACTCATATTTGTTGAGAAGCTCGCGGACTTCCATTTCAACGAGGTCAAGAAGCTCATCATCGTCAACCTGATCCGTCTTATTCATAAAAACTACAAGCGCGGGCACGTTGACCTGACGCGCAAGAAGCACGTGCTCGCGGGTCTGAGGCATCGGGCCGTCAGCCGCGCTGACAACAAGGATGGCTCCATCCATCTGAGCGGCTCCGGTTATCATGTTTTTTATATAGTCCGCGTGGCCGGGGCAGTCAATGTGAGCATAGTGGCGATTCTCAGTCTGATACTCGACGTGAGCGATATTGATGGTTATGCCGCGCTCGCGTTCCTCCGGGGCCTTATCGATCATCGCGTAGGCCGTAAACTCGGCCCATCCCTTTGTGGCAAGGCACTTTGTTATTGCCGCCGTCAGGGTCGTCTTACCATGGTCAATGTGTCCGATCGTCCCAATATTAAGGTGAGTCTTATCCCGCGAAAATTTTTCCTTTGCCATTTGTTACTTCCTCCTTTTTAGATTCCTATTATATTTTTTTATTTAAAATCCTTTAAGTACCTTTTCGGCCACTTCAGCCGGCGCCGGCTCGTAGTGCCCGAACTGCATCGAATATGTGGCGCGTCCGCTCGTTTTGCTGCGTAAATCGGTCGCGTATCCAAACATGGATGAAAGCGGAACATAACCGCGGATTATACGGGCGTTCGCCCTTACGTCCATTCCTTCAACGCGCCCCCTGCGTGAAGATATATCTCCTATAACATCGCCGAGGTAAACTTCGGGAGTAACGATTTCCACGATCATTATGGGCTCCATGAGGACAGGCGAAGCTTTTTTCATAGCTTCCTTCAACGCCATGGAAGCGGCTATGCGGAAAGCTAACTCAGAGCTGTCAACCTCATGAAAACTTCCATCAATAAGGGTTGTTTTTAATCCTATGACCGGATAACTTCCGAGAATTCCCGTCTGAACGGCCTCCGCAAGCCCTTTTTCCACTGCGGGGATATATTCCTTCGGAACGGAGCCCCCAACCGTCTTATCTTCAAATTCATAACTTTTCGCGTCCTCAAGCGGTTCGATTTCAATGACAACATGCCCATACTGGCCGCGCCCGCCCGATTGGCGGATATATTTCCCTTCCGCGCGGGCGTTTTTTTGAATCGCCTCGCGGTACGCGACCTGAGGCCGCCCGACTCTTACATCCACGCCAAATTCACGTTTGAGCCTGTCAACGATTATCTCAAGATGAAGCTCTCCCATCCCGGAGATTATCGTCTGGCCGCTTTCCTCATCGCTTTTCACTATGAACGTGGGATCTTCCTCGGAAAGAGCCGTCAGTCCCTTTGAAAGTTTAAGCTTATCCGCCTGAGTCGCGGGTTCAACTGAAAGAGAAATTACCGGGGCGGGGAAAGAAAGGCTTTCAAGCACGATCTGATCGCTTTCATGGCACAGGCTGTCCCCGGTGCGGGTCGATCTAAGGCTGGGAACCGCCACTATCATTCCGGCTTCCGTCTCATCGATATCTTCGCGTTTATTGGCGTACATCCTCAATATGCGCCCGATCCTTTCACGCTGGCCTGAAGTTGAATTATAAACCGCGGCGCCTTTTTCAAGTTTCCCGGAATAAATCCTGACAAAAGCGAGGCGTCCGAGAAAAGGGTCCACGGCAATCTTAAAAACCAGGGCTGAAAGAGGTTCCCCAACATCACAACGGCGCTCAACGATCACGCTCTCATCATGAGGCAGACGCCCTGAAACGGGCGGAAGATCAGCGGGGCTCGGAAGATAATTCGTAACAGAATCAAGCAGCAGTTGGACGCCTTTATTTTTAAAAGCAGAACCGCATATCACAGGAACTATCTCCATAGCTATAGTTCCTTTACGTAAAGCTTTCTTTATCAGTTCAGGCGATACCTCGTTCCCCTCCAGATACAGAGTCATTACGTCTTCGTCAATATCGGAGAGGGTTTCGATCATGGTATCCCTCGCTTCTTTAACCCCCGCCGCCATATCCGGCGGGATGGGCCTGACTTCGGGATCCGTGCCAAGTTCATTACGATAATAAACAGCTCTTATCTCAACAAGGTCTATGACCCCGACAAAATCCTCCTCCGCCCCTATCGGAAGCTGAATGGCAACAGGCCTTGCGCCCAACCTTTCCTTTATATCATTGACCACTCCACCGAAATCCGCGCCGATACGGTCCATCTTATTCACAAAAGCAATGCGCGGGACACGATATTTGTCCGCCTGTCTCCATACCGTTTCCGACTGCGGCTCCACTCCGCCGACAGCGCAGAAAACGGCGACCGCGCCATCAAGGACGCGCATTGAGCGCTCGACTTCAACCGTAAAGTCCACGTGTCCGGGTGTATCAATAAGATTAATAAAATACCCTTTCCATTCGCACGTTGTGGCGGCGGAAGTTATGGTTATCCCGCGTTCGCGTTCCAGATCCATCCAATCCATTGTCGCAGCGCCCTCGTGGACTTCTCCCATTTTATAGCTGCGCCCTGTATAGAAAAGTATCCTTTCGCTTGTAGTGGTTTTCCCCGCGTCAATGTGAGCGGCAATACCAATGTTGCGTAGTTTCGTTATATCCAAAGAATCACACCTGCTGTTTCTTACCAACGGTAATGCGCGAACGCCCTGTTGGCTTCCGCCATTTTATGGGTATCCTCGCGTTTTTTGATGGAACTGCCCTCGTTTTTGCATGCGTCAATGAGTTCTCTGCTGAGCCTTTCTTCCATCGGTATCCCTTTTTTATTACGGGCAAAGTTGATTATCCAACGTATTGAAAGGAGCTCTCCTCTTTCGGGCGGAACTTCGACGGGAACCTGATAGGTAGCCCCTCCGACGCGGCGCGGGCGAACTTCGATCTGCGGAGCTACATTGCTCATCGCTTTTTCAAAAACTTCAAAAGGCTGCATGGAAAGTTTCTCAGCAGCTCTGTCAAGCGCGTTATAGAAGATTCTTTCAGCTATGCTCTTTTTGCCTTTATACATGAGGCTTGCGATAAATTTCGCGGCGGCCTTGTTGCCAAACTTTGTATCCGGCGTGACCGGGCGTTTTCTTACATGTCCTTTACGTGGCACTTTTATGTTCCTCCCTTTAAGCCTTCGGCCTGCGCGCGCCGTACTTCGAGCGGCTGCGTTTTCTCTTGTCAACTCCGCCGCAGTCAAGAGTACCGCGAATAATATGATAACGGACGCCCGGAAGGTCCTTCACGCGTCCTCCGCGAACGAGCACAACGGAGTGTTCCTGAAGGTTATGCCCTATACCGGGAATGTAAGATATTACCTCCATCCCGTTCGTCAAACGGACACGCGCGACTTTTCTGAAAGCTGAATTAGGCTTCTTCGGCGTTACCGTATAAACCCGCGTGCAAACTCCCCTTTTGGCCGGATTGCCCTGAAGGGCGGGGGCGCTCCTTTTGCGCCTTTTTTCGCTTCTCCCCATACGAACAAGCTGATTAATTGTTGGCACAGAATCTCCTCCTTAAATTTTCATTATCTATCCTTATTATTTAGTCGCACATAATAAATGGAGACAATAATGTCCCCCTTGAAAAGTGACGCTTGAGAATAATATCAAAAACAGAGAACATCTGTCAATAAAAAAAGATAAATTTTTTTTCTAAATTAGAAACGCCGATTGAAAAAGTAACTGCACCTCCTTGTAATGCGTCGATTGTTATTATCCTCGCTTCGCCAACAGGCGAAGAAAGAGGGCAATAAGTCTTGCAAAAATAGTCGGTTCGGGTTAGTTGCGATAAGCTATTCAAATATACATCGGGAGCAATAAAATGAAAAAATATCCTTCCGTATCGTGTGGATCTTATCTTCGGCTGCAAAAAGGAAAAAATAAGCCCGTAAAAAGTGGGGTGTGTGGTCCATTTTTCTGTCCGTTTATGCCCTGGATTGTATTGTATTTTAATGTTATCCGTTGTGCAAGGGCAAAAAGAAAAACCCGTTTATTAAACGGGTTTTTGTATTAAGATGTGTGTCATTGTTTTTCATATTGGTGCCCGGGAGAGGACTTGAACCTCCACAGCCTTGCGACTACTAGAACCTGAATCTAGCGCGTCTACCATTTCCGCCACCCGGGCAAATAACATAACGCAGGAAATTATACCGCAGAATCTTAAGACGTCAATATGACAATATCTTATTTCCAATGCAAATTAATTTTGAAGTAACTTTTAATACCCAATTTTATTCGCTAATCTGTTAATATTATCGGAGGAAACCAATTATACGATTATAATTGAGGTGATAGAATGCTCGCATCAGAATTCAGAAGGATATCTGTTCGTGCTGTGGTGGCTTTTTTGTTTACGCTGGTATTGTGCTTTTCGGTAACATTCGCAATAGTTCTGAATAAAAGCCAAATCGAAAGACTGACTATGGAGCAGTTGATTTTGGAAAAAAGCGGCAAAATAGACGATGTGATATCAAAGCTGTTTTACCGGACACAAACACTTTCGTCCTTTATCATGAAGGACGATGGTAACGTGACGAATTTTGAACAAATAGGCGCCATAATCGCTGATGACCCGGTTATCCTGAATGTCCTTATCGCCCCGGGCGGCGTGGTGTCCGATGTTTATCCGCTGGAGGGAAACGAAGCGGTAGTTGGACTGAACTTCTTTGCGGAAGGCGCGGGCAACAGGGAGGCCATTATGGCGAAGGAAACCGGCCAGCTTGTGTTAGGCGGCCCTTTTAACGCCATTCAGGGAGGGCAGATAATGGTAGGCAGGCTACCAGTGTTCCTTGACAGGGAAGACGGCGCAAAGCTCTTTTGGGGGCTGGTATCCGTAACGCTGAGATATCCGCAGGCTTTGGACGGCGCGGGTCTTAACGAGCTGAAATTACTGGGTTTCGACTATGAATTATGGAGAGTAAGCCCGGACAACAATGAAAGACAAATCATCGCGGACAGCGGACACAGCTATGATAGCAATACGGATTATATCGAAAAACAAATTTCTATCAGGAACGCTGATTGGTATTTTCGCATTTTGCCTGTCAGGATGTGGTACCAATTCCACGAAACATGGATATCGATCCTTGCCAGCATAGGCGTGAGCCTCTTGATTGCGATCATTACGCAAAACTATCATGATTTGAAAAAACTGAAGGACAGAACCGAGGAACAAAATGAAATCATCATGGCGGGGATCATATACGCCGAACAGCTCATTGAGCCTCTCAACGCGTGTCTCGTCATCTCGAATAAAATCCAAAATGACCTGTTGCCGACAGACGATGTTCTTGTAAATGCTTTTTCCGATCATTCCGTTATATGGAAACCCCGCGACATTGTGGGCGGTGATATATACTGGATGAAAAATTTTGAACAGGGATCTGTCCTCTGCGTCTGCGACTGCACCGGGCACGGCACGCCGGGAGCTTTGCTCACCATGCTTGTCGTGTCGGCGTTGGAGGGTGTGGTACAGCCGAGTAATTGCCATGATACCGCCGACATCATATGGCGGCTTGAGCAAAGGCTTGTAAGCATTTTCAGCGTGGATGTGGAAGAGCGCGATAACAGAATACAGGATGGCTGTGACCTTGCGGTCCTGTTTATCGCGAAAGATGGCAGCGTTAATTTTTCGTCCGGCAACATCCATGTCTTTGTCTGCGACGGCAGCGAGGTACAGCAGATCAAGGGGCAGAAAATTTATGTCGGCGAAGGCAGGCTCAACGGCAGGGACGATATAAAGACCGTATACGTCCCCGCAAATCCCCGCAATAAATTCTACATCGCCTCGGACGGGCTGTTTGAGCAACCCGGCGGCGAGCGCTCCGAGCCGTATGGATACAAGGCGTTTAAGCAAATCATATTGGAAAACCATGACGAAAAGCAGAGCGTCATATCCGATAAAATATGGGCTGCATTTGAGGAATACCGAGGCGCGGAACCGAGAGTGGATGATTTTGAGCTGATAACTTTTAAGCCGCAGGCCCTTTGAAGAGGGATAAAATTTGATTGAAGATCTGTTTGCTGAGGAACAAAAAATATATGACGATGCTATGACCCGCGTAGAGAATGTTCTTAACGGCGCGGCTTTCGATTTTGAGGAGTTCGCGTCGCTCACGAAAGAATATGGTATGCTGCTGAAACAGCTTCGCAGGACTATGCGCTTTGCCGACAGGACCACGGTTGATTTATTTGAAAGCAACCTGGATTTGACGGGTAAAGTCCATTACGACGCGCTGACCGGCATTTACAACCGGCGTTATTTGGAAGAAAGCCTTAAAAGGAACATAAAGTCCTTATCCCGTTCCGACGGCGTGTTGAGCGTAATGGTTGTGGATGTTGATTACTTCAAGAAATACAACGACACATACGGGCACAACGCGGGTGACGCCTGCCTGAAAACCATAGCGGAAGTGCTCTCGCAATCCATTACACGGGAGGATGATTTTGTGGCGCGGTATGGAGGCGAAGAGTTTGTTGTTGTTTTGCCCCATACTGATGAACACGGCGCGCACGTAACGGCAAGCAGGCTGCTCGAAAATGTAATAATGCGAGGCATTCCTCATGAAAAAAACGAAGTGGAGGACTGTGTTACCGTTTCAATAGGGGTTACAACGGTTAATGTGGAGTATGAGCACAAAATCGAGGATTACATCAAATGTGCGGATGAAGCGCTGTATATGTCAAAGCGAAATGGGCGAAACAGATATACTTTTGCAAAATTCTAAGGGGGCGAAAGGATGAAGTTTGATATTCTCCGATATAATAAAATGTTGGAAGATAATCATATCTACATAATCTACAGTGGCCCTATGTGGGCGGAAAAGCTTGAAGGTCTTGCCGAAATGCTGCAAAGCCGGCTTAACTTGGACGATTTGTCGCTGAATGCGGCACAATCCGTCTTTTCAGTCTTTATTGAGCAAATGAACAATATGATAATGTACTCAGCGGAAAAAGAATGTTTTGACCGCGTGGACGACAAGCGCCTGGAAATATCCAAGGGCATTTTTATTTTCGGGAAGCATAAAAATACCTATTTTATTCAAAGTGGCAACGTTATGAAAAGCGGCAGTGTTGAAATGTTAAAAAGCCGAATTGATTATCTGAATACTCTTGATAAAAAAGAGCTGCAGCAATATTACAAACAGCAGATGAGGATGGAAGACGATAACCCTGAAAGCAAGGGGGCAGGCCTTGGGCTTATTGAGATCGCAAAGCGGGCAACTTCCAAAATTGATTATGATTTTATCCCGCGTAGCAACGATTTGTCTTATTTCACAATGTACGTGACGATTTAAGTAGTTATAGGAGGAAAAAAATTCATGACATTTCATCTGGAAAAGCAAAAGACGAAATCAACTCCCTATGTCCTGATTGATGAAGAAAAAGGCTATATGAAGCTGGAAGGGCGGAGTTTTCACGAAAACGTGGTGGAATTTTTTAAAGAAATCAACGCTTGGATGGACACATATCTTACTTCGGATTTCCGCGCGTTTACATTTGACTGCGAGATGAATTATTTCAACAGCTCAACCGCAAAGCTTCTGTTTAATATGATAATGAAAATGGATAAGCACGCCTGCGCGAATAAGAAGATAACATTAAATTGGATTACGACTGAATCTAATGATATTGTTATTGAATGTGGCGAGAGCTTTCAGGAGGACGTATGCAACCTTGAATTTAATTTGGTGATAAATACTGACGACATTAGCAAGGGTCCCCAATAAAATGCTATCCTTCCGAAAAAAGCTTATCCCAAAATATTTTTTTTCGTGTATGGGGACTTGCCGTTTCCGGTAAAGCAGGCTGTACAAAACGGCAGCGCGCATGCCCCGCACGCTTTTTTTAATCCTTTCATGCTGATATAGCCCAAGCTGTCGGCGCCGATTTTGCGGCAGATTTCAGCCAGGCTTATGTTGTTGGCTATCAGGTTATCTTCGTTGTCTATGTCGGTTCCATAATGGCATGTATGGCGGAACGGCGGTGAGGAAATCCTCATGTGGACCTCCTTCGCCCCCGCGTTTTTTAAGCCTCGCACGATCTTTTCGCTGGTTGTGCCCCGAACGATGGAGTCATCCACAAGCACGACCCGCTTCCCGCGTATATTCGCCGCTAGTGGGTTGAGCTTGAGCCTGACGGAGCTGTCCCGCTGGGTCTGCGTCGGATAAATGAAACTCCGGCCAATATACCGGTTCTTCACAAAACCCGTTGCCAGCGGTATCCCGCTTTTCGCGCTGTATCCGCTCGCGGCGTCCAGCCCGGAGTCGGGCGCGCCGCAGACGACATCGGCATCCACCGGAAATTCCTCCGCCAGCACGATCCCCATGTTGTACCGCGCTTCATATACGCTTAGCCCGTCTATTACAGAATCCGGCCTCGCGAAATATACATATTCAAAAATACAAAGCCCGCTGTTGTCTTCTTTTTTGTCGAGCTTTACGCCTTGATGCGTTATTTTGCCTTTTTCTATAACGACAATCTCGCCGGGCAGCACATTCCTGATAAATTCAAATCCGCATATGTCGAGCGCGCAGCTCTCCGACGCAATGGCGCAACCAGTTTTGCTTTGTCCAATGCAAAGAGGACGGTAACCGTTCGGGTCACGGATCGCTATAAGCTTATCCTCGCTGCTTGCGATCACTATAGAAAACGCTCCGCGCAGGGAATCAGCCGCTTTAATGATGCCTGGCAACATATTTTGTTCTTTTGTTATATGATACGCGATCAACGAGGAAATGACCTCGCTGTCGCTGGTCGCGGTAAACTGAAGCCCGTATTTCTTTAATTCATCACGAATCTCCAGCGCGTTTGTGATATTTCCGTTGTGTGAGGCTGCGATTCTTCCCGTTAGATATTCCGTTACGAAAGGCCCGGCATTTTCCTTTGTATTGCTGCCGGTCGTCGAGTAGCGGGTATGTCCAACGGCGATTTTTCCTTTAGGCAGCTTCTCAAGCTCCTTGTGGGAAAATACCTCGCTGACAAGGCCAAGGTCTTTGTGGCATACGATTTTACCGTCCTTTACCACGGCTATGCCCGCTCCTTCCTGCCCGCGATGCTGGAGCGCGTATAAAGCCAAATAAGTTTCATATACAATATCGCGGCTGCTCATATCTAAAATGCCGAATACTCCACATTTTTCACGCAACCCGACCTTCGCCGTCATATCTCCACCGTCCCGTCAAATACCTTTTTGCAGTCGCCCGTCATGTACACGGCGTCATCGGTGTAGTTAATGACAAGCTCGCCGCCGGGAAGCCGTACTTTGATATCCGTGCCTTTATCGCAATACCCATTCAGGATGGCGGCGACAGCCGAAGCGCAAGCTCCCGTGCCGCAGGCTTGCGTTTCGCCGCTGCCGCGTTCCCAGACGCGCATTTTCAGATAGTTTCTGTTCACGACCTCCACAAATTCGGCGTTTACCCTGTCGGAGAACAGCGGGTCATTTTCAAACTGCGGCCCAATCGTGCGCAAGTCAAGATCATCCGTGTCATCGCAAAAAACCACGGCGTGGGGGTTACCCATCGAAACGCAGGTAATTGCGTATTCCGCGCCGCCGATCGTTACCTGCCTCGCGATCACGCTCTCGCCTTTCAGATTGACGGGTATTTTTTCAGGGCGTAATTCTGGCCGCCCCATGTCAACCTTAACGGACGATACGCCGTTCCCGGCGGACAGGTAAAGCTCCCTGACACCGCTTAATGTCTCGATCCGCATATACTGTTTTTGTATCATCCTGTTATCATAGAGGTATTTCGCGACGCAGCGGATGGCGTTGCCGCACATGCTGCCCTCGCTGCCGTCGATATTGAACATCCGCATTTTTGCGTCGGCAATATCGGAACGCATGATCAAAACGATCCCATCTCCCCCCACGCCGGTATACCTGTCGGACAGCGATACCGACAGTGGACCCGGAGAGTCTATATCAACGTCAAAACAGTTGAAGTAAATATAATCATTGCCGCAGCCGTGCATTTTCGTGAAAGCAAGTTTTCCGTGTACGTTTTTCATGCGGTCAGTTCCTGCCGATGCCGAAGAAATTGTTTGCGATTGCGACGCTTTCCATTGCGTCCCTGGCGTAATAGTCCGCACCGGCAAACGAGGCATATTCTTTGTTCAGCACCGCGCCACCGACGATGAACGAACAGTTGAGACCCGCGTCGAGCGTTGCTTTTATCGTGTCTTTCATGCTTTTTATGGTGGTGGTCATAAGCGCGCTGAGCCCCGCCAAACGGATATCGTTTTCGCGGATGGCGTCCACGATCGTCTGGACAGGAACATCCTTGCCCAAGTCAATTATCTCGTAACCGTAACTTTCCAAAATCATGCTCACGATATTTTTCCCGATATCGTGAATATCCCCGTATACGGTCGCTATTAAAATTTTGCCTTTCGATTCGCACCGCGATCCGGAAACTCTGAAATGTTCCTTGATCACTGCAAAACCGTTTTGAACCGCCTGTGCCGACAGCATGAGCTGCGGCAAGAATATTGAGCCGGATTCAAAGCGCTTTCCAACCCGGTCCAGCGCCGGTATAAATTCCTCGTCAATGATCTCCAGCGGCTCCATGTTTTTCAGCTTGCTTTTCACCGCCGCCGCCGACTCGTCCTTCCGCCCACGCTCTATTATTTCGGCGAGGGTGAGCGCAGTTTCGGGCAAAACATGAGGAACGGTTTTGTCCCGCGTTTCATTGCCGTGCTTCTCGACAAAATCGACAGCGTTTTTATCCTCATCGTTCAAAACGCGCCATGCGTCAAGTATCTCCCGGTAGCGGACGGAAAGGGGATTGAGGATAGCGGCGTCCAGTCCGGCGCCGAGCGCGGCGGCCAAAAAAGCCGCGTTGACAAGCTCCCTGTCGGGCAGCCCGAATGAAACATTGCTGACGCCCAGCACGGTTTTGAGCCCCAGTTCCGCTTTGATCAGCCGAATTGCCGCAAGCGTTTCCTTAACCTGCGACTGCTGCGCGGACGCCGTAAGGACCAGGCAGTCTATCAGTAAATCCTCCTCCGGAATACCATAGCGGATTGCCGTGTCGCGGATGCGGCACGCGATTTCCAGCCGCTCCCGCGCCGTCGGCGGGATGCCGTTTTCGTCCAGCGTGAGCCCCACCACCAACGCGCCGTATTTTTTCGCTAAAGGAAATATTTTTTCCATCGATTCACGCTTGCCGTTGACGGAGTTTATAACCGGCTTGCCGTTGTATACCCTAAGCCCCGCTTCGATCGCGACAGCGTCCGCGCTGTCTATTTGCAGCGGCGTTCCGGTCACTTCCTGTATTTCGCGGATAACTTTCATCATGACTTTGGGCTCGTCGAGCTCCGGCAGGCCGACGTTGACGTCCAGTATCCGCGCGCCCGCCTGTTCCTGTCTGATAGCCTCGTTGATAAGGTAAGCGGCGTCTCCGGCGCGTAACGCTGCCTGAAGCTCCTTTTTCCCCGTGGGGTTCAGGCGTTCGCCGATTTCCGTCGTTGCCCCGTCCAGAATGACCGTCCTGTTGCCGGAGGTGCAGGCGCTCACGCGCAGCGGCGCGGTATCCGCCGGTTTCATTCCGCCAAGCTGTTCCCTGATCATTCGGATATATTTCGGGGTGGTACCGCAGCATCCGCCTACGATCCGCGCTCCGCGGCGAACCATCTCAAAAATCTGTGCGGCATATTGCGCGGGCAATGAATCGTATACAGGCTGCCCTTCTCGCAAAACGGGAAGCCCCGTGTTGGGCTGTATCATGACAGGCAGGCGGGAGTACCTTAACATGGTCTCGACCACCGGGGCAAGCAGTTCCGGCCCCAAAGAACAATTGACACCAAGCGCGTCCACCCCCAGTCCCTGCAATGTAATGACGGCGGTGATCGGGTCGCAGCCAAGGAAAGTGCGCCCGTCCTCCTGAAAGGTCATCGTGCAGAATACCGGCAGGTTGGTGTTCTCTTTCGCGGCGAGGATCGCCGCCTTCGCCTCGTAGAGGTCTGAAATCGTTTCTATAAGGATCAGATCGGCGCCGGACTTTTCGCCCGCAACCATCTGGCGGCGAAAGACCTCATACGCCCTTTCAAAGCTGATCGTGCCAAGCGGTTCCAAAAGCTGCCCGAGCGGCCCCACATCCAGCGCGACAAACCGCTCAGCGGATTCACGCGCAGCGGCTTCACGCGCGCAGCGAACCCCCGCATTCACGACATCTTCGACAGTTCCATGCTCCCGAAGCTTCAGTTCGTGAGCCTGAAAAGTGTTGGTTATAATAACATCCGCCCCGGCCAGCACATATTCCCTGTGGATTTGGATAACGCTTTCGGGGTCGGTGAGATTCAAGAGCTCCGGCAGCGCGCCCTGTTTCAGTCCTTTTTGCTGGAGCATGGTCCCCATCGCCCCGTCGAAAAGCAGAATATCGTTCTTTATCCATTCTCGAATATCCATTATGATTCAGTCCTTTCCAAGAATTAATACGCGCAAACCCAAATTTATTATATCACCGCTCAAGATGAGGCGTAATAGTTTATGTATCAGAGCCGAACGGCGGACTTGCCCGACGGACGAAGCACTTGCCTTGTTCATATCCGTTTTTCTCCTAACCCGGAGAGGTGCGTCAACTGTTGCATAATAATTACTTATATTTTATATTTAGAGGCGTCAAAAGAACATGTTTGACAGAAATCAAATCAGGGAGCGGTGAAATTGAAAAAGGTTTTTACATACAGGACGGCGATGGAAGAGGCGGCGCGATGTCTGCTCTGCCATGACGCGCCATGTAATAAGTGTTGTCCGGCGAAGAAAGACCCGGCAAAATTTATCCGCTCCATAAGGTTCAAAAATACCGAAGCAGCGGCACTGGCCGTTTACGAAAACAATGTTACGGGAACAGCCGGCGAATGGAGCTGTCCATATGGTCGGTTATGCGAAGGGTCGTGCGTACGCAGCGTGATTGACAGGCCGATTGAGATAGAAAAACTACATCGGCACGCAATACAGAAAGGAAAGGGAAAGGGCGGAACGCCGGTAAAAAAAGACTTATCCATCGACTTTTTAGGCGTTCGCTGTGAAAATCCGTTTTTCCTCGCTTCTTCGCCTGTAAGCTCAGCCCACGGCATGGTTGCCAAAGCCTTTGAAGCGGGCTGGGGCGGCGTTTTCTTCAAAACGGTCGGTATATTCACAGCCGATGAATGTTCGCCCCGTTTTGACCAAATCGGCAAAGAAGGGACGCCGTGGCTTGGCTTTAAGAATATGGAGCAGATCTCGGATAAGCCGTTTGAGTTGAACTTTGAGTATATGCGGAAATTAAAAAGAGACTACCCCGATAAAATCGTGGCGGCTTCCATTATGGGGAGCAATGAGGAAGAATGGAGAAAGCTCGCCCGTATGTGCGAAGAAGCCGGAGTAGATTTAATCGAGGGCAATTTCTCCTGCCCGCAGATGATTTCCAGCGCGATGGGGTCGGATGTGGGGACGAATCCCGAATTGGTGAGGGCTTACGCCA
>Ga0099364_10001734_pt1 | contig 35579 bp, 28 predicted proteins | sample TergutTh196P3_FD_73070 | JGI IMG/M metagenome (GOLD analysis project Ga0099364, IMG submission 73070) | Microcerotermes parvus P3 segment gut microbial communities from Pointe-Noire, Republic of the Congo - Th196 P3 | ecosystem: Host-associated > Arthropoda: Insects > Digestive system > Gut ... | reverse complement strand
TGTCTCGGTCTCGCAGGAATTGAAATTCGCGGCCCGATTCTAGCCCAAGTAGATTCAGTAACGCTAAACTGCCACGGTCGCGGGTTTGTCGAATCGAAGATGAAGAAAACAAGGAGATGCAAAACGCGGAAATGGAAAAGGCAGCAGTCGCAATCAATAGCGAGCCTCTACAGGCCGTATTGGACGGGCTGGAAGCCGCCGTCTACGTGGCTGATGCGCATAGCGGCGAAATCCTTTTCGCCAATCGCGCTTTCCAGGCGTTGCACGAGTTCGATGCCGTGGGCCAGATTTTGCGCGGGTTGGTCGTGCCGCTGCCGGAGCGCGGGGACTATCGGGCGGACCCGCGCGGGGTCGAGGCGTCCGAGGCGCCCTGCGAGCTTTTCGACGGGGAATTGTTGCAACCGCGCACCGGGCGTTGGTATCACGTGGGGGAACAGGCGGTGCTCTGGGTGGACGGGCGCGTCGTTCGGCTGGGTATCGCCACCGACATCACCGTTCGCAAGAGAACCGCTGAAATCGCTCGCCAGCAGGAGGAGCGCATCGCCCGTACTGCGCGCCTGATCACCATGGGCGAAATGGCCTCGATGCTGGCGCATGAGCTCAATCAACCCCTGTCGGCCATTGCCAACTACTGTAACGGCTGCGCCGCGCGCATGCAGGCCGGGGCGGCTGCTGCGGAATTGCTGCCCGCGATGCGAAAGGCGGCTGCCCAGGCCGAGCGGGCGGGTAAGATCATTGCGCGCATTCGCGCGTTCGTGAAGAAAAGCGAGCCGCGCCGCCGCTCGACTCCCGTGGCCGCCATCCTGGAGGATGCGCTGGCCCTGGTCGAGATCGACGCCCGTCGTCGCGGCATCCGGCTCTCTGTCGAAGTCGCCTCCGGTCTGCCGGATGTCCACGCCGACCAGATCATGATCGAACAGGTATTGCTCAATCTCACGCGCAACGGATTCGACGCCATGAACGATGCTCCGGACGATGCACGCGTGCTGAGGGTAAGGGCGCGGACGAGGGGGGAACGCTTCGTGGAAATCGCGGTCATCGACCGGGGTCACGGCATCGGCGAGGAAGACATGGAGCGGCTGTTTCAGCCATTCATCACGACCCGGGACGAAGGCATGGGGATCGGGTTGACCATTTGCCGCTCGATCATCGAGTTTCACGACGGGCATCTGACTGCGGAATTGAATCCGGAAGGCGGTACTATCTTCACCTTTACCCTACCTATCGAGGAGGCCATCCGTGAGTGAAGCGGTGAGCAAGGCCGTAGGGGCGTCCAGTCAACAGATTTTCGTCGTCGATGACGATGATGCCCAACGGGATTCCCTGGTCTGGTTGCTGGAGTCGCATGGCTATGCGGTCAAGGCTTTCTCCTGCGCCAGGGATTTCCTGGCGTTCTGGGACAGGAACCTTGCCGGATGCCTGTTGCTCGACGTGCGCATGCCGGGCGTGAGCGGGCTGGAATTGTTCGAGGATCTCGTCAGGCGGCATTCTTCGCTGCCGGTGATCTTCATCACCGGTCATGGCGACGTGGCAATGGCCGTGGCGGCGCTCAAGAAAGGCGCGGTGGATTTCATCGAAAAACCGTTTTCCGCCGAAGAAATGCTCAAAGTCGTCGAAAACTGCCTGACGCGGGAAAGCGAAGAACGCGAATGCCGCCGCGCCCAGGCCGACACGACGCAGCGGCTGGCACAACTCACGACACGCGAACATGAAGTGCTCGATCTCATCATCAAGGGCAAGCTCAACAAACAGATTGCCGATGTGCTCGGCATCAGCATCAAGACGGTGGAAGTGCACCGCGCGCGGGTGATGGATAAAATGGGCGTCTCCACGATGGCCAGCCTGATACGGCGAGTCGTGTCTGCCGAGTTGCGGGAGACGCAGGGCTGATATCATCAACATTTTCCCGGAGTGGAGTAACCGATGGGCGGGCGTTTGATTGATGGCAAGGCTTTGGCTTCAAGTCTGCGTGCGGCGTTCAAAACGCGCGTTGCGGCACTCTCGGCGCAGGGGCATCGCCCCGGCCTCGCGGTAATCCTGGCCGGAGAGAACCCCGCCTCGCAGGTCTACGTGCGCAACAAGGTCGATGCCTGCGAAGCGGTAGGGATTTTCTCGCTCAAGATCGACTATCCGGCGAACGTGCCTCAGGAAACCCTGCTGGCAAAGATCGCCGACCTCAATGCTGATCCCGCCATTCACGGCATCCTCGTGCAACTGCCGCTGCCGGATCACATCGACGAAGAAGCCGTGCTGGAGGTCATTGCGCCGGAAAAGGATGTCGACGGTTTTCATGCGGTCAACGTCGGCGCGCTCGCGCAGGGCAATCCTCGTTTTATTCCCTGCACGCCTTATGGGGTGATGAAGATGCTCGAAGCGAACCGGATCGATCCGGCTGGAAAGGAAGCCGTCGTCATTGGCCGATCCAACATCGCGGGCAAACCGATGGCGCTGTTGCTGCTCGGCGCGAACGCCACGGTGACGGTGTGTCACTCGAAGACGCGCGATCTGGCCGCGCATGCCCGCCGCGCCGACATTCTCGTGGCGGCGGTGGGCAGGCCGCGTTTCGTCACCGCCGACATGGTCAAACCCGGCGCGGTTGTCATCGACGTGGGCATCAACCGCCTGCCGGCGGAAGAGGGCGGCAAGCTTTGCGGCGATGTCGATTTCGAAGCCGTGAAGGAAGTCGCCTCTCTTATAACCCCCGTGCCCGGCGGCGTCGGGCCGATGACCATCACCATGCTGCTGGCGAACACCATCGAAGCGGCAGAGCGGGAGCTTGAAACATGAGCACAGCAACGGGCAACATCGTGCCGCTCGTCGGCGTCGTCATGGGTTCCGATTCCGACTGGCCGACGATGCAGGCGGCAGCCTCCATTCTCAAGGCGTTCGGCGTGCCGTTCGAGGCCAGGGTCGTTTCCGCTCACCGCACGCCCGATCTGCTTTTCGAGTACGCCGAGGCGGCCAGGGCGCGCGGCCTGAAAGCCATCATCGCCGGGGCGGGCGGCGCGGCGCACCTTCCCGGCATGCTGGCTGCCAAAACGGTCGTGCCGGTGCTGGGCGTTCCCGTCCAGTCCCGCGCGCTCTCCGGGGTCGATTCCCTGCACTCGATCGTGCAAATGCCCAGGGGCGTGCCGGTCGCCACCTTCGCCATTGGCGAGTCCGGCGCGGCCAACGCCGCGCTCTTCGCCGTTGCCATACTGGCGAATGAAGACGCTGCGCTTTTTGAGAAATTGCAGGAATTTCGACGGAAACAGACTGAGAAGGTGTTGGGGATGCGGTTGCCGGACGGAGCGCCGGTCTGATGAGGGCGTTTGACGTAAATCCGAGCCTGGAGCGATAGTCATCTGCGCAAAGTGGTCAGGGAAGCGCAGGCGCACCGCTGGCGCGAGGAATACGCAGATTTCGTCACGGCCTACAATGAGACACTGACCACTGAGAGCTTACCGCTCGACGAGTGGAAAACTCTCTGATGGCGAAGTCAGCGCCTCCGCGCCGGAGAATCAAGACCCCTGGATGGCGCTTCGATTTATCCGGTTACTTTTACTATTCTTTCTCCTCGTTATGTACCCACTACATAATAATCCATTACCGCTGGGTCGTAAAACCAATTCCCCAAAAGTGCTCTATCATAGGTTACTTGTGCAATCTGGGGTGTCTCTCTAGAACCGCAGCAAAAGAATCCAACCACGTAACCATCTCCCCCTCGCCTTGGCGCGGCAACCAGCGTTCCAATCTCTGTTTCACCGCGCTTTATTGTACGGAAGTCTTTCGGGACGATTATCGGTTTACCCCGTGTCCATTCCGCCTCGAAATTAAACCACATCATGTCTGCTTTTTCATGACGCTTACTATTCGGATGCAGTTTGCCATCTTCACAGTTATCTTTACAGAAGCGAAAAAAAAGATAAGCAGCATCCCTTTTATATCCTTCTGGGAACTTCGCCCAGTTAAAACCAGTAATTATTGAAAGTTTGGACGGATTAATAACATAGGGTCCGTTCGGCATGATAAGGCTCCTTCAATAAAATTTACACGCGATCAATACTATCAATACATATGCGCGTATGTCAACAAGCATTGTCAAAAAATGTTTCGCAAGAAAGTTTGGCATACCCATTCCCATACAGCATTACAAAACCACTCCGTTTCCAACTCGTGCCGAAAGTTGCCGTATTATTATGAATAATGCAAGTTTGTATGTTTGGAATTATTCCATCCTAAATGAAGAAAGAGGATTGTGCTCGACCCATGCTCGGACACGCCAGTCAACGCCTTGTCCGCCCTTGGCGGTTCTGACTCCCCGCTGGCATGATGCGGTAATGCCTCGTGATTGTGAATTTGTATGGCATATCTTCTTCCCGCGCACCCAGCGAGCATAGCCTGGATAAGCGAAGCGCCCTCCAGGAGAGTACCATCCGATGCGGAGTATCGCAGATTGCAAGAATAGTGATGGTGCGCGCTACACGTCAATGCTTGAAGTCAGCGAAGCTCCGCGCCGGAGAATCAGTATTCCTGGATGGCGCTTCGCTTATCCAGGCTACTCGACTGAAAGCCATCATCGCCGGGGCGGGCGGCGCAGCGCACCTTCCCGGCATGTTGGCTGCCAAAACGGTAGTGCCGGTGCTGGGCGTTCCCGTCCAGTCCCGCGCGTTCTCCGGGGTCGATTCCCTGCATTCGATCGTGCAAATGCCAAGGGGCGTGCCGGTGGCCACCTTCGCCATCGGCGAGCCCGGCGCGGCCAACGCCGCGCTCTTCGCCGTTGCCATGCTGGCAAACGAGGACGCTGCGCTTTTTGAAAAGTTGCAGGAATTCCGGCGGAAACAGACCGAGAAGGTGATGGGGATGCGGTTGTCGGACGGAGCGCCGGTCTGAATGAGGACGTTTGACGTAAATCCGATCCTGGAGCGATAGTCATCTGCGCAAAGTGGTCAGGGAAGCGCAGGCGCACCGCTGGCGCGAAGAATACGCAGATTTCGTCACGGCTTACAATGAGACACTGACCACTGAGAGCTTACCGCTCGACGAGTGGAAAACTCTCTGATGGCGAAGTCAGCAACGCTCCGCGCCGGAGAATCAGTATCTCTGGATGGCGCTTCGCTTATCCAGGCTACTCGACCTGCACGGGTTCAAAAATTGTAGGAATCCCGAAGGAAACAGGGATGTGAGCTAACCCAATAAATGGCGGCATCGGTATTATCACAACATGATAACAAAATATCGCGAAGCATTCATTCTTAATTTTTCTTCAGTCTCATGAGGCTGGATCCTCTTTAGTAGTAGATCACGACCAGCACCATGTTCTTGGCAAAGCATTGCAAAACCATTCTTAGTTGCTTCTAAAAAAAGTGCGGCCTGCCCAAGATGTGACGTGTCAAATGTACCATCCTCGTTGAATATGGCAATTGCTGTTCCGGGTTGTATTTTCTCCTCCCGCCGTATTGCCTCCATGACGTTTTGGCCTTTTTTCCAAAGTGATGTTGGGATGTTTTTTAATGCCGGAATTTCTGCTTTGATTAGCGCAACGTGATGCCCATCCGGGCACTCTGTCTTTGTAGTCGTTGCGTTAATTCTCCATGTAACACGGGTGTCATCATCTTCGTGAATGCGAACTTTTTGCCATTGTAATTCCATAGCATTGAAACAAACAAAAGGCCCTTGCATGATGATCTTCCTCCAAAGAAAATTTGTGCTTTATTATTAACAGTATATGTGTATATGTCAACAAGCCTGTCACCAGTTTGTAGGGAACAAGTAATCAGCCTGAATTGCCATGCTGTTGCCATGGGTAATGTTTGTTTGCCTATTGTATTTTTCCTGGCGCATCAATCAACGCCCTGCCTGCCTGATACGATAATGCCCCGTGATCGTGAATTGGTAGAGCATATCTTCTTCCCGTGCACCCAGTCCGATATTGTGGATGATCAACGGCCTTTGCGCGGAACGGTCTTTCCGGTCGGATACGATGCCGATGTGCTCCACCTGCGGGCGCAGGTTCCAGGTCACGATGTCGCCGGGCAGAAAGGTTTTGTCGGTGACCGTGTAGCCCTGACGCTCAAAGTAACGTTGCAGCGAGCGTAGCCTGAAGGCTACGTTCACTTGCCTCGCCATTCATGGCGAGGATTCGTTCGGTCTGTGTTCAATAACCTCCATTTCGTAAAAAAACTTGTTTCCTACAGGATCATTATAATCGGCCTCGAACAACACTTTGCGAGAACTTGTCCAGAACCAGCCATCGGCATAGCAAAAGTCGATTCCTGGATTTTCGTTGGCGTCATTCGCTGTATTTGAACCGTTGCCGTTCAGGTAGAAACCAATGTTGGCAAGAAAGCCAATGGTCTCGTATTTCTTCTTCGATTTGTTCCATTTTTCCAAGAAACGCACTCTGCAATCCTGTCCGTGATAGTACCCATTGAGCAGAAATTGCTTATCAGGTGATAGAACATGATCCTGTGGATTTCCTACGTGCTCCTTGGCACCATCGTTTAGATCCAATGGATAGTCGGATTCGTGTTCGCCACTGAAAAACAATACCTCGACTTCAGGGTAGTAGGCAATAAAATCAGCTTCCTCAATAATAATTTTTGTTTTATCTTTAAAAATTATTTCATATGCATGGCTTCCGGTTAATGTTTTAAATCTACCCTCAAGCATTTTCTGAGCCTCGGCAATGTCTTTGATCTCCTTGTAAGGGGAGTGACGCAGATGCGCCGACCTAAACATTCTGACAATGTATTCGCTTTTGCTTATTTTCCTCAGTCTGATGGAATAGTTATTGTTGAGCTTGACTTTCATGACATCAGGAAAACGGCCTCTTTTTTCTGGATTTTCTTCGGGCATCCCTTCGGTTGTTTCAGATTTTGTGAGCTTAAAAACAAATTTATCTTTGCATTCTTTTTGTTTAACATTTTGATAAATGATTGATGAAGTGTCGCTTTTATTATCAAGAACCCATGTGTCATTTTTCGGATATAGCTTGGAATTCAGTGAGTCGCAGCGCAAATATATACGCCCATCAGGCTCTATGTGTGTTGTAATAAGGCATTCTTTTGGATACGAATAATCTTCCGGCCAATATCTCAGCATGTAGCCTTTGTGCGAAAGATTAAACGAGAGTTGTGTAGAATTATCACAACTATTTTTATACTTTCCGGTGAAGTCAACTGCATAAAAGTTTTCTGGTTTTTCTTTTTCAGAGGTTTTAAAACTTCCTCGAATAATTCGGTTTTGCAACTTCCCGGAGAAGGCAGGAAACGGCTTTTCGCTGTTTGCGAGTTCTACATTGCCATTTTTGTCGATGCTACCCTTGAGTGGAAGTGAAGCAAGCACCTTGTCCGATGGGTATATGTAATAGCCTGTCACAACCCCGTCTTCGGCCTCGAGATGCAGGAAAATCGGAGCACGGCCTGCAATCTCGCCTTGAAATGTGCCGCTTAGAGTCTGAGCAAAGCACAAGGAGTTGCACAACAGCAGCAGAAGGAATGTTGGTTTTATGATGTTCATCGATGTCTTTCCTATTGCATATTTGGGTTGTTTGTCATAAATGACGAAGATTGCGCTCGATCCATGCTCAGACAAGCCAATCAACGCCTTGCCCGCCCCTGACGGCTTTGATTCCCTGCCTGCCTGATGCGATAATGCCCCGTGATCGTGAATTGGTAGAGCATATCTTCTTCCCGCGCACCTAGTCCGATATTGTGGATGATCAGCGGCCTTTGTGCGGAACGGTCTTTCCGGTCGGATACGATGCCGATGTGCTCCACCTGCGGGCGCAGGTTCCAGGTCACGATGTCGCCGGGCAGAAAGGTTTTGTCGGTGACCGTGTAGCCCTGACGCTCAAAGTAACGTTGCAGATTGAGCACGCGGCGGTGGTCGATGTTGGCGTCCGGTTTTTTCAGCCCCCATCGCGCGGAATTCGGATAAGCGGAGAAATTTTTCCGCATGTCTTCATGGACGCGCTGTTGCAGATCGATCCCCTGGGGGCGCAGGGCGCGGATTACCACGTCCGTGCAGACGCCCCGGATGATCGGGATGTCGCCCATCGGGTAGGAAATTCTGGCGTAGGCGGGGTCGTAAAGGAGGGTTTTCCCAACTTGCGTGCGGGCGTCCTGGACGAAACGCTCCGGCGAAAAGGCAAACGCCGCCGAACACGCAAAAAGCATGATGGACAGAATGGCGGCGCGAAAGAGGAGATATTTTATTGGCATGACCGTAACGAGAAAACGCGCGGCAGGGAAATGGGACGAAAAGCGTGGACGATTCGGGAAATGGTGTTGTACCGCTTGACGCCATTATAATGACAACATCTCATTCTCACACGAGTGTGCGGTGTACTGAAAGGAGCGAAAAGCAATGCGCTGGGTTTTCTATTCGGTCATAGCCCTGGTGACGTTGGTGGTCATCGTGCCGCTTGCCATACTGGCTGTGGTTTGTGCGATGGCCTGGCCGAAATTGCCCGATCTCGATTTTCTGACCGACTACCAGCCTCGCATTCCCCTGCGGGTGTATACCGCCGACGGTTTTCTCATCAAGAAGATCGGCGAAGAACGGCGCGCGATCGTCAAGATCGAAAACGTTCCCAATATGCTCAAGCAGGCGCTTGTTGCGGCGGAAGACAAGCGTTTTTACGAGCATAGGGGGATCGACCTGTCCGGGGTGGTGCGCGCGGCTCTGGCCAATCTGCGCGGGAAAAGGCAGGGGGCATCGACCATCACAATGCAGGTTGCGCGTAATTTTTACCTGTCGCGGGAAAGGGCGTTTCAGCGCAACCTGCACCAAATGCTGCTTCCACTCAAGATCGAACGCAATCTCAGCAAGGATCAGATTCTTGAGCTTTACATCAATCAGATATACCTCGGTCAGCGTTCTTACGGTTTTGAAACCGCTGCGCGGACTTATTTCGGCAAGTCGCTCGGAGAGCTCACGCTTGCCGAGACTGCCATGCTGGCCGGACTGCCAAAGGGGCCGTCCAGCCTGAATCCGATCGTCAATCCAAGGGGCGCAAAGAAACGACGGCGTTATGTACTGGAGCGTATGCGGGATCTCCGCTTCATCGACGAGGACGCATATCAGGCGGCAATCGAAGAACCCTTGCAGATTGTCCCCAAGGACGCGGGGCGCGACGACCCGAGCGACCTCAGCGCGGTGCACGCCGAGTACGTGGCCGAGATGGCGCACCGGATCGCGGTCGAGAAGTACGGCGAACGGGCGACCCGGATCGGACTCAAGCTCATCACCACGATTACCCGCGCCGAACAGGCAGCCGCCAACGATGCCCTGCGGCAGGGGGTGATGGATTATGACCGCCGCCACGGCTATCGCGGCCCGGAAAAATACATCTCCTTGCCGGAAGGCGAGTTGGACGGGGGGATAATCAACGGAGAACTCGACGAGGCGCGCGAGGCCGATGAGAGGTTACGTGATTATGGCGACCTGCTCCTGGCCGTGGTCGTCGATGCTTCGCCGAAAGAAGTCACCGTGTTCCGCAACGGCGAATTCATCAGGATTGCGGGGAAAGGGTTGAGCTTCGCCTCGCCCATGCTGAAATCCGATGCACCGCAGGCGCGGCAGCTGCGGCGGGGGGCGCTGGTGCGTATCCGCAACGGTGGCGGAAACAAGGGATGGGAACTGACCCAGATGCCGGAAGTGGACGCCGCCCTGGTGTCGATCGATGCCAGAACGGGCGCGGTGCGCGCTCTGGTCGGCGGGTTCGATTTCAGCCGCAACCAATTCAACAACGTCACGATGGCCAGGATGTGTGCGCCCGACATTGAATGTCCAACTTCGCCATGGAATATGGCGGCGACTTACGCAGTGTTCGCCAATGACGGCTACCGCGTCGACCCGTTCATGGTCATGGAAATCCGGGATGTCAACGACAAAACGCTGGCCCGCTTCGATACGAAAACGGCAGGAAAGGACGCGCCCCGCGTGAGCGATGCACGCAACCCCCGAATCATGAATTCGATGCTCCAGAAAGTGGGTTCCCGCGCCCTGAACCGCAAGGACATTGCCAGCAAGTCCGGAACCTCTGGCGATCACACCGATGCCTGGTTCTGCGGCTATAACCCCGCAATCGTCGCCGTGGCCTGGGTCGGCTTCCCGATTCCGCGCAACATGGGACACGGCGAGACGGGCGAGACGGCGGCGCTTCCGATATGGAACGATTACATGCGAAGCGCGCTCGCCGATGTTCCGGAAACCTCATCTCCTCGCCAGAAAGCTTCGTCCCGGAGCAGAACCCGCCGCTGATGCCTTGCCCGCCTTCGGCGGTTCTGTTCGTCATGGCCGTCCGAACCCACTATAATGAGCGGCCTTATAAGTTTCACACGAGAGCACGATGCGCTGGAACATACAAAAAGCGGTGCGCTGGAACAAGCAAAAAGTGATGCGCTGGTTTTTCTATTCGTTCGCCGGACTGGCGGTGATGATGGTGATCGGGTTTGCCACGCTAACTGCGGTTTCCCTTATGATCTGGCCCAATCTGCCCAACCTCGATGCCCTGACCGACTATCGGCCTCGCGTCCCTCTTCGGGTGTACACCGCCGATGGCTTCCTCATCAGTGAAATCGGCGAGGAACGGCGCGCGGTCGTCAAGATCGAAAACGTCCCAGAAACGCTCAAGCAGGCATTGCTCGCAGCGGAAGACCTTCATTTTTACGAACACATGGGGATCGACCTGTCCGGGGTGGTGCGCGCAGCTCTGGCCAATCTGCGCGGGAAAAAGCAGGGGGCATCGACCATTACGATGCAGGTAGCGCGCAATTTCTTCCTGACGCGGGATCAAACCATGACCCGCAAACTGCACGAAATGCTGCTTTCGTTCAAGATCGAGCACAACCTCAGCAAGGATCAGATTCTTGAGCGTTATATCAATCAGATATACCTCGGTCAGCGTGCTTATGGCTTTGAGGTTGCCGCCCAGACTTATTTCGGCAAGACGCTCGGCGAACTCTCGCTTGCCGAAATCGCCATGCTTGCCGGGTTGCCAAAGGGGCCGTCCAGCCTGAATCCGATCGTCAATCCAAGGGGGGCGAAGAGGCGGCAGGGTTATGTGTTGGGGCGCATGCTGGCAGTCGGTTTCATCGACAAGACGGCATATCAGGCAGCAATGGAAGAACCCTTGCAGACGACCTCCGGGAGCGCTGCACGCGACCCGAGCGTTCTCAGCCCGGTTCACGCCGAGTACGTGGCTGAAATGGCGCGCCTGATTGCCGTCGATAAGTATGGCGATCAGGCCACCCAGATCGGCCTCAAGATCATCACCACGATTACCCGCGCCGAACAGGAAGCCGCCTACGATGCCCTGCGACAGGGCGTGATGGATTATGACCGTCGCCACGGCTATCGTGGTCCTGAAAAATATCTCTCCCTGCAGGCAGGCAAGCTGGACGATGAAAAGATCGACGAGGAACTTGTCCGGGCGCGCGAAGACGATGAGAGGCTGCGTGACCTGGGTGACCTGCTCCTGGCCGTGGTCGTCGATGTTTCACCGCAGGAAGTCACCGTGTATCGCAACGGCGAACTGATCAAGATCGCGGGGAACGGACTGAGTTTCGCCGGGCCCATGCTGAAAGCCAGCGCGCCGCAGACGCGGCAGGTGCGGCGGGGGGCGCTGGTGCGTATCCGCAATGGGGGCGGAAACAAGGGATGGGAACTGACCCAGGTTCCGGACGTGGATGCCGCCCTGGTGTCGATCGATTCCAGTACGGGGGCGGTGCGCGCCCTGGTCGGCGGGTTCGACTTCAATCGCAACCAGTTCAATAACGTCACGATGGCCAAGCGTCAGCCCGGCTCCAGTTTCAAACCCTTCGTTTATTCGGCCAGTCTCGAAAAGCAATTCGCGCCGGGAACGTTGGTCGCGGACGAACCCATGTATCTCCCGGCGGAGCTTACGGGACGTGTAGCCTGGGAACCGAACAATTACGACAGAAAGTTCAGCGGCATGATGACGGTGCGCGAAGCACTGGTGCGCTCGAAAAACATCCCGGCCATTCGTGTGCTCAACGACATCTCGCCCGCCTACGCCCAGAGATACATCGCCAATTTCGGCTTCGATGCCTCCAACCATCCGGCTTACCTGACGATGGCCCTGGGCGCGGGCGCGGCTTCTCCGTGGGAAATGGCCGCAGCTTACGCGGTGTTCGCAAATAGCGGCTATCGCATCAACCCGTTCGTGGTCAAGGAAATCCGGGATGCCAACGACAATACGCTGGCCCGTTTCGAATCGCAGGTGGCGGGGGTGGACGCGCCCCGTGTCATCGACGTGCGCAACGCCTGGATCATGGATTCGATGCTTCAGGATGTCGTACGCCGTGGCACGGGTTCCCGCGCCCGAGCCCTGAACCGCAAGGACATCGCCGGCAAGACAGGAACCACAAACGATTACGGCGATGCCTGGTTTTGCGGCTATAACCCCGCAGTTGTTGCCGTAACCTGGATCGGCTTTCCGGATAAGCCGCGCAACATGGGTAGCGGCGAGACGGGCGGGACGGCTGCGCTTCCGATGTGGATCAATTACATGCGGGCTGCGCTCGCCAATGTTCCGGAGACTTCTCTTCCTCGCCCGTCAGGCATCAGTAGCGCCCTGGCTGGAGAGGGGGAACACGAAGACTATTACTACGCTGAGAACAAACCGCCGGAGTTGCTCAATCCCAACGACGGACTCGACGAGCTCCTGGTGGATCTGGATAATCCGCCTGCCAATGCGGAGGGCTACGTTCCCCCCGCGCCCGTTCCGCAAACACGTTCGGGCGATCCTGCAAGACAACTACGGCAATCCGGCGGAGCAACCGCGCCCATTTCTCTGGCGAATCCGGATGACTCGGTAATTACGGACGACGCGAAAATTCTTGGGGATCTGGGATATTGATTGAACACGGGTTGAACGCAAACCTCGCTGGGGGGGCGGTGAGACAGGCGTTTTTGGAGCCGCAGGCTCCCCTGAACAGCCTCCTTCTCGAGAGAGCACGATGCGCTGGAACAAGCTGAAATCGAGGCGCTGGCTTTTTTATTCGTTCGCCGGGTTGTTGGCGACGATGCTGATCGGGCTTGCCACGCTGATCACGGCTTGCATTGTGATCTGGACCAAACTGCCCGACCTCGATGCCCTGACCGACTATCGGCCTCGCGTTCCTCTTCGGGTGTACACCGATGATGGCTTTCTCATCAGGGAAATCGGTGAAGAACGGCGCGCGGTCGTCAAGATCGAAAACGTTCCCGAAACGCTCAAGCAGGCATTGCTTGCGGCGGAAGATCTTCATTTTTACGAACACATCGGGATCGACCTGAAAGGACTCGTGCGGGCGGTCTGGGCCAATCTGCGCGGAAAAAGGCAGGGGGCGTCGACCATCACGATGCAGGTAGCGCGCAATTTCTTTCTGACGCGGGAGCAAACCCTGACCCGCAAGCTGTACGAAATACTGCTTGCACTCAAGATCGAGCATCACCTCGGCAAGGATCAGATTCTCGAGCTTTACATCAATCAGATATTCCTCGGACAGCGCGCTTACGGTTTTGAGGCGGCTGCCCAAACCTATTTCGGCAAGTCGCTCGGCGAGATCTCGCTTGCCGAGACCGCCGTGCTTGCCGGGTTGCCCAAGGCGCCGTCCACCCTGAATCCGATCGTCAATCCAAAGGGTGCGAAGAGACGGCAAGGTTATGTATTGGGGCGCATGCGGACAATCGGTTTCATAGAAGAGGCGGCATACCAGGCGGCAAAGGAAGAACCCTTGCAGACGGCTTCCGGAAGAGCTGCGCGCGACCCGAGCGTTCTCCGCCCGGTTCATGCCGAGTACGTGGCTGAAATGGCGCGTCTGATCGCCGTCGAGAAGTACGGCGATCAGGCGACCCGGATCGGCCTCAAGATCATTACCACAATCACCCGTGCCGAACAGGAAGCCGCTTACGAAGCCCTGCGGCAGGGCGTGACGGATTATGACCGGCGTCATGGCTATCGCGGCCCGGAAAAATATCTCAACCTGCCGGATGGCGATCCGAGCGGGAGGGAAATCGACGAAGAGCTCATCAAGGCGCGCGGAGGCGACGAACAAAGGTTGTTCGACTACGGCGATCTGCTCCTGGCCGTGGTCATCGATGCTTCACCGGAAGAAGTCACCGTGTATCGCAACGGCGAGTTGATCAAGATCGCGGGGAACGGGCTGAGTTTCGCTTCGCCCATGCTCAGGGCCGATGCGCCGCAGTCGAAGCGGGTGCGCCGTGGCGCGCTGGTGCGTATCCGCGATGGGGGTGAGAACAAGGGATGGGAACTGACCCAGGCTCCGGAAGTGGATGCCGCCCTGGTGTCGATCGATTCCAGTACGGGGGCGGTGCGCGCCCTGGTCGGCGGGTTCGACTTCAATCGCAGCCAGTTCAATAACGTCACGATGGCCAGGCGTCAGCCCGGCTCCAGTTTCAAGCCCTTCATCTATTCGGCCAGTCTCGACAAGAAATTGCCGCCGGGGACGCTGCTCGAGGACAAACCCCTGTATTTCCCGGCGGGACTTGCAGGACGTGAGCCTTGGGCGCCGAAAAATTTCGACGAAAAGTTTGACGGCATGATGACGATGCGCGACGCGCTGGTGCGTTCGAAAAACATCCCGGCCATTCGCGTGCTTGAAAAGATCACGCCCGCCTATGCCCAGAGTCACATCGCCAAATTCGGATTCGATGTCTCCAACCATCCGACTTACCTGACGATGGCCCTGGGCGCGGGCGTCGTTTCTCCGTGGGAAATGGCGGCGGCTTACGCGATGTTCGCCAACAGTGGATACCGCGTCACCCCGTTCGTGGTCAGGGAAATTCGGGATGCCAACGACAATACGCTGGCCCATTTCGCTACAAGGGCGGCGGGTGAGGGTGAGCCACGCGCCATCGGTGAGCGCAACGCCTGGGTCATGGATTCGATGCTCAAGGATGTCGTGCGGCGTGGCACGGGTTCCCGCGCCCGCGTCCTGAACCGCCAGGATATTGCTGGCAAGAGCGGAACCACCAACGATTACGTCGATGCCTGGTTCTGCGGCTATCATCCCACGGTGGCCGTCGTGGCCTGGATCGGTTTCCCGAAACCGCGCAACATGGGGCGCGGCGAGACGGGCGGAACGGCCGCGCTTCCGATGTGGGTCAATTACATGCGAACCGCGCTCGCCGATGTCCCGGATACCTTTCTTCCTCGTCCGCCAAATATCTGCGAAGCCTTTGCTGGAGAGGGGACTTACAAAGACTACTACTATTGCGAAGACCCGCCGCCGGAGTTGTATGATCCTTTGATAGACATGCTGAATGATCCACCTCCCAATGCGAAGAAGAAAGGTGACTTCGCTCCCACCGCGCCTGTTCCGCTACACCCCATGCATCCCGACGCGGCAACTGCACCCCTTCCTTTGGCGAATCCGGAAGATGTGACTCACCTTGGGGGACAGGGGTATTGATCGTGATGATTTGTGCGTTTTGGGTTCAATGCCTTCATGTCGCGCGGGTCACGGGTTTGTCCGTGAAGGCAACACGGTAAAGACTGTACGCATAATTTGCAGCGGCACGTTTTGCTTTGTATGTCTCCGAAGAAGGTTCTCGTGGTAACAGGTGGGTGGTGGGCACGCTTCGCTTTGCTGCCCATCCACCTGCTTTTTCATGCTTTTGTTATTTTATTGCAGACCATACATCTGCGCACTTTCTTAATCGGCCAGAGCGGAAACCCTAAAAAAAGCCAAGTAATAAAGGCAGGGCGCTTGCCTGCGGTATATGGCTTACTCAGTGCTCCGCCACAGTTTGGGCACACGACAGACTCTGGCTCAGGGCCAATCTCTGACTCAGGAATAGGCGCTATCTCAACTGGTCCATCAAGGAGTTCTTGGGCCTGAGCAGCGAACTCTTTCGGAACCTGAAGCCGAACTCCACCCATGGCATTGGAAAACAGCCAATACATATTGATGGTGTGCCCATCCGCAATAAACGAAGGAATGTCAAAGGCATCTAACTGTGCCTTGGCAAGGTGTGCCTCATGCGGGAATGAGAAAGTGGCGATAGTTACGAGCATTCCAAAATCCTAGCGCCTAACGCTCAAGGTATCAAGTGCGTTGGTTAATGGGGTAAGCTTGCGAACCCCAGCATATGTGCGTTCCCAAATGGGAAGATCATCTTCACTGCACACCCGTATATCATGCGGTTATTTCCTCCTCCATCGTTGGGGTTCGCAAGGCTCACCTCAACCTACACGGGCTGCACCGGCTGCAATCCGCCAACACAAAGCCGCTGTTGCTGAGGGTGCGTGCACCAAGGATATTTGTCCATCGGGTAAGTCATCTTCCGTCTTCTTCCTGCCGATCATCATCGATGAAGATGGCGTAATCGAATCTCGGCTACTGTTTCCGGATGAGATAGGCTACACGCGCCAGCGGCGAGGGTGTTTCATAGGAGTCATACATCGGTCTCAGTGCGTTGAATATTTTGCCGTTATTGAACGCGATCTTTCTGGGCAGCCACCAATTGTCCTGCTGGTTGAAAGCCTAGACATAAAGTATGCACTACGAAAATTATTAATCTCTCTGTGAGTTTTTCGTGTATGATTAAAGAATTCTTCTTATGCATAATTGATTATGTCTGATCATGCCTTCAAGTGGATTTTTTGGCTGCATCAATCAACCCCAGTAAAGACTGTTGGCATGAGTACTTTCTGCACTCTTGCTAGAGGCTGGTAAATGAAAAAAAGATTTATTCTTTCTGTTTATCCAGACCCCTTGCCACATCTACCTGTTGAACGTGGACCTAGCAACGCAGGTGTTGGTTCCTGGGTTCCAGGGATTAAGCACACGATTCTGGCAAAGTACATTGATGCTACTCGCAAGGCGCAGATCAAATTTCCACAAAGAGTTTTAATCGATCCATTCGCCGGACCCGGTCGGCTTCAGGTCAAAGGGGAGCCATTTACGCGTGATGGAGGGGCAGTTGTAGCATGGCGGCAATCGCAAGCATCTGAATGCCCCTTCACACATGTGATGGTTGGCGACATAGCACCCGAACGTGCTGATGCGTGTGCTGCCCGGCTCTCTGCTGTTGGCGCACCGGTTTCATCGTTCGTTGGGCCCGCATCAGAAACGATTGTCGAAATGACGGCCAAGGTTCCAAGGGAAGCCCTTTGTTTGGCGTATATCGACCCTTATAATCTTGAGTATCTTTCGTTTTCTATATTTGAAACCCTCGCAACACTTCCACATATCGATTTCGCTGTGCACTTTAGCTTGATGGATCTCTCACGCAATGTTGATATGGAGCTAGACCCCGCACGGGATCGATTTGATGGTGCTTCACCGGGGTGGAGGAACCGAATAGATTCCTCTTCAATGTCAAAGAAGCAGCTGGCACCATGGTTTTTCCATGATTGGTGCCAAAACATTCACAAACTAGGTTTTACTGTAAGCAAAGAAATGCCATTGGTGACCGACAAACGCGGGCGCCCCATCTACCGTCTGATCTTCTTCAGCAGGCACTACTTCCCTAACAAGATATGGGATGACGTTGTAGTCAAAAATCCGAACTTATCCTTTGGGTTCTAGTGGCGGCGCATACACTCTATCAGGTTGCTCAAAAACACCCGGACACCTTCGGCGGTGGTGAAAATCCAGCCCTGTTGGTGCCTGAAAACCGGATTTAAGCCGACTTTTTGCTTCTTTTGCGTGCCTTTCGGTGGTCAGCATTGGAGAGCGCAGAGTTTTTGAGCAACCTGCTAACAGATCACGAACGTGGAGCATCTAGTTGCCGCCAAATTTTGCTTTGAAAGTAGTCGTTCGTCTACTATAATCCAAAAATGCCACGAATCAACAGAGATGCTAAGCATCTGGATACGCTCAGGGACTACTACTCAAAGCACGGAGTATTGCCTTCTTATGCGGGCATAAGTTGCCTGTTAGGCTTTAAAGCCAAGCAGGGGGCCATGAAACTGGCTCGACGACTAATTGCGACGGGGTATCTGAAGCAAGCGCCAGGCGGGAAGTTGGCGCCTGAACGATCATTCTTTTTGAGGAGTATGGCTACGCAGTCTGTGCCTGCCGGTAGTGGTGATCCAGCAGTTTATGCGTATAGCGGCTCAGATTTCTTGCTTGATCGGTTGCTTGTTTCTGAGCCGTCCAAAACTGTTCTTGTAGGAGTTCGAGGAGACTCCATGCAAGAAGCAGGTGTCTTGGATGGAGACGTTGCTGTAATCGAAAAGACTGAAACAGCAACAGTTGGTGACTTCATTGCAGCTCTTGTGGATGGTGAGTTGACGTTGAAGGAACTTCAATTTGACAAAGGGAAACCTGTATTGGTTCCGCATAACCGTCACTACGCGCCAATTAAGCCGCGTGAAGAACTTGCCATTATTGGCGTTGTAAAAGGCATAATCAGGCGCTACAGCGCCAAGTCGATATAGAGTCATGAGGAGGCCGCAATGACGACCACAAGCCGGATTGAATGGACTGAGCAAACATGGAACCCGACTGTTGGCTGTACGAAAGTTTCCCCTGGATGCAAACACTGCTATTCAGAAGTTATGTCAAACAGATTACGCGCCATGGGAACGCCGGGGTATGAAAAAGGCTTTGATTTGCAGCTTTTACCGCAACGCCTCCAGACACCTCTGCTACGAAAGAAACCTACCGTTTACTTCGTTAACTCCATGTCGGACTTGTTTCATGAAGATATTCCAGACAACTATATCGAGAAGGTATTTGAAGTTATTGAAAAAACGCCACTGCATACGTACCAGATACTCACGAAACGCGCCGAGCGTATGGCTCAGTTTTTCAGCACGAGATCTGTGCCAAAAAACGCTTGGATGGGTGTTTCAGTGGAAGACAAGAAATATGGAGTCCCGCGCATTGAGCATCTACGCAAAGTAGCAGCCAGTATTCGCTTCTTGTCCGTAGAACCATTGCTTGAGGATGTTGGAGAATTAAGACTGAAAGGTATTCACTGGGTGATTGTTGGAGGTGAGTCGGGGCCGAAGGCTCGACCGATGCAACAATCTTGGGTAGATGCAATACGCTTCCAGTGCGAGGAACAGAAGATCGCGTTTTTCTTTAAGCAATGGGGGGGCTGGGGATTTGATGGAGTAAAGCGCACCAAGAAGCACAATGGCCGCAGACTTCACGGTCGGACTTGGGATGAGTTGCCTGTGCAGGCTACTCAGATTTAACGAAATGACCAAGAAAAAGAAATATTTTTGGGAGATCGGTAGCGATCCTCCTGTCCTAGAACAACACAGTGCTGTCAAACATAGAATTATCGAAAGCTATGTTCGCAACTATGTGCAAACAGTTATGGCGCAAGCCACGATACCTCGCCTTCAACTAACGCTAGTGGATGGTTTTTCGGGCGGCGGGTGCTATTTGGCTGAGGATGGCAGTGGTTTTGTCGATGGTTCTCCGCTATTGATGATGCGTGCTGTGCGTGAAGTTCGTGCGTTCTTGAATTTGAGTAGAAATAAGCCACGAGAGATCTGCGTTAACTACGAACTGATCGACATCGAACCTAAAACGGTTGAATATCTGAACTATTGGTTTAATGCAAGAAATAATGAAGGTGTACTTGATCAGGAGGATGTTAAGCGCACGAACGTCAAGTGTGCTGACTTTTTGAAAGAACTGCCGCGAATCAAGGCGGCTATCAAGGCACGCAAGATGGGGGAACGTGCCATTTTTCTTCTCGATCAGTACAGCTATGACGATCTGCCAATGAAGGAAATAGCAGAGATTCTAACAAGCATCAAAAAAAGTGAGATTATTTTAACGTTTAATGTAGGCTCACTCATGACTTTTATTTCAGACCAAGCGGTCAATCGAAAGCCCATGGCAAAAATTGGTTTGGAAAGTTACATTCCATGGGAGCAGATTGGGGCACTAAAGGCCAGTGACTCACAGAAATGGCGGCAAGTGCTACAGCGTCACGTAGCTCATGGTATTAAGTCTGAAGTTGGTGCAAAGTACGCAACACTGTTTTTTGTCAAGCCGCTTGGCAGCAATACTTGGGATTACTGGCTTATCCACCTATGCAACCACTACAAGGCCCATGAAGTTATGAAAGACTTGCACTGGGAGCATGCTACTGAATTTGGCCATGAACTTGAACCGGGCGTTTTTATGCAGGGGTATGATGCCAACCGCGATCAAGAGTACACCCAGCAAACTCCGTTTGATTTTGGTTCGGACTCCAAGGAGCGATGCGTTGAAGGGATTCGTGAGTATTTTGGTCAGCAGATTTATGCTCTAAATAAACCGATACCACTTAGAGAACTGATTGAAAGCTGTGTCAGTCGATCTCCTGGTTCGATCCAGCATTTCCTGAATGCTGCACGCATTTTACATGTTTCTCAAGATATCGTTATCTGCGATGCCTGTGGCAATGTTAGGCGACCATCGAAGCACTATAGCCTCGACGATATCGTCGAGCATTCTCGTCGTATCAGGCTCTTTTACTGAATAATCTGTAGAAGTTTTGACTTGATCTGACAGTCCCCATTGTCATTCCACGCAGATAGTGTTGCCTTGCGTCAGCGCCGGGGGTATTCCCACTGTGAAGGGGAAAGATCAGTCATCGGCAGCATCCCTGAAATCTGCATCCTGTTCGTTTGGGACGGCGGGCAGGATGAGGCGGACCTGCAATCCTCCCAGGTTCGGTGAGGATGAAAATTCAAGTCTGCCGCGATAGAGCGTTGCCAGTTCGGTGACGATCGAGAGGCCGAGTCCGCTGCCCGGAGTCGATTCGTCCAGCCGGACGCCGCGCAGCAACGCCGAATCCACGACTTCCGGCAACATCCCAGGGCCGTCGTCTCCGATGTCGATGGTCAACTCCGTGGCGTGACAGGCCGTTTCGATGACGACCCGGCCACTGGCCCACTTGCAGGCGTTGTCCAGCAGATTGCCCAGCATTTCCTGCAAGTCCTGCATTTCTCCGGCAAAAACCACCGTCGGGGCAGGCGCTTCCCAATCCATTTCGAGTTTGCGCTCGGCGTAGACTATTTTCATCGTCCGTATCAGGGAAGCCAGCGCGGGGGCAAGAGGAGTCGCGTGGCCAGGCACGCCTGCGGCTGCGGCGCGAGAATGCGCCAGATGCCAGTTGACCTGCCGTCCGGCAATGTCGACCTGTTCCAGCAGCAATTGGGCAAGTTCCTGTGCCTCGGGAGTCTGGAGGGCCAGTTCCCCGGCCTGTTGCAGAACGGCCAACGGGGTCTTGATGGCATGCGCCAGATTGCCTGCCTGAGTGCGGGAGCGGGAAACGATCTCGGCATTGCGGTTCAAAACCTGGTTGAAATCATCCACCAGGGGTTGTACTTCCTGTGGGTAACGCCCAGACAGTTGATGCGCCTTGCCGCGCCGGATCTGCCGCAGGGCGGCTCGCAGACGGCGCAGGGGCGCAAGCCCCACATGGATTTGCAGGATGGCCGCCAGCATGAGCAGCGCGAACAGGATGCCCAGTGACAGGGCCAGCAGCCCGGAAAACCCGGCGACAGCCTGTTGGACTCTTGCCGTGTCGGCGGCGACGATCAGACGCCACTGGTTTTCGTCGGAGGTGCGCACGGCGCGTTCCAGCGCCATCAGGGCTTGATGATTCGGCCCCGGAATTTCATGCTGGTGCGTGCGGCCATCGGCCAGCGCGTCCGGCGGCAGGATCAGCGTGGCGTCCCACAAGGAACGAGAGCGCAGCGTGCCCACTTTAGCGTGCTCTGCCGAAGCTTCCGCAGACTTTATCAGGTCGACCTGCCAGTACAGGCCGGAATAGGGTTGATGCCAGAGCGGATCGTTCAAATGATCCGCATCGATGCGCGGTGTGCCGTCCTCGTTGGCTTCCAGTTCTGCGGTTACTTGATCCAGCCGGATTTCAAGCGCCTGTACAGACTGATGCATGACATGAGCGTAAAACAGGCTTTGCAGCGCCCAGCCGGTCAGGAACAGGGCAACGCACATCGTACAGGCCGTGGCGAGAGCCAGACGCCAGCGTATGCTTTCCCGCATGAGCCGCAGTTTCACGGACGCGGCTCTGTGACCAGTTGGTAGCCGAGTCCCCGCACGGTTTTGATGGCATCGGGCGGCAGTTTTTTGCGCAGACGGGCGATGAAGACTTCGATGGTGTTCGAGTCGCGGTCGAAATCCTGTGCATAGATATGTTCGGTCAGTTCCGTGCGGGAGACGATGACGCCCGGACGATGCATCAGGTAATCCAGCACCATGAATTCATGGCTGGTCAACACGACAGGCCCCCCGTCGACCGTGACCTTGCTGTCGCGGGTGTCCAGAACGATGCCGCGACATTCGAGCAGGGGGGAGGCCAGCCCCTGGGAACGCCGTATCAGCGCGCGTATCCTGGCCAGCAACTCTTCCATCTGAAAGGGTTTTACCAAGTAGTCGTCGGCGCCCGCGTCGATGCCTTCCACCTTTTCGTGCCAGCCGTCCCGCGCAGTCAGGATCAGTACCGGCATGATGCGCTTGTTCGCCCGCCAGCGTTTCAGGACGGAGAGTCCGTCCATGCCGGGCAGCCCCAGGTCCAGAATGACCGTGTCGTAGTTTTCGGTATCGCCCTGAAACAACGCATCCTGACCGTTATTCGCCTCGTCTACGGCGTACCCGGCGCGTTTCAGCCCAAGCGCGAGTTGTTGCCGCAAGGTACGCTCGTCTTCCACCAGAAGCAGCCGCATCAGTCGTTCTCCCGGTTTTCCCAACCTCCAGGGCTGCGGTGGTGGCCCCATTGTCGACCGTGGTGGCCGTAGTGCGGCCTGTTTTTCAGCAGTGTGCCGTCCCGCGCGTCGAAGTATAGTTTAGACAGCGTGCCGTTGTCGCGTAAGAGCTTGATTTCATAAACCCATATTCCGCGTTTTCGCTCCAGTTCCACTTTCAGAATCCTGCCGGGGGTGATTTTTTCCACTCGTGGCAAAACCTGCTCCAGCGGCATGATCTCGCCCGCCCTGACTGCTTCGCGCGCCCGATCCTGTTCGCTTTCCGCATATACCGGCAGAGCGAGCGCCATGAAACAAACGACATAAATCCATCGGGAGGAAAAAAATAGCTTCATCGGATGATTTCTTCAGGTGTGATAAAAATTTAGCGAAAAAAAACTGAACGGCGGATGAATTTCGGATTCATGAAAGATTCAGGTTTTTCTGTGCAAAATGACCAGGATCGATTTTGATCATTCCCCTCCCGTGGAGGGGTGGCACGCCGAAGGCGTGACGGGGTGGTCGCGGCGTTGGGGCATGCAAGCTCACTCCGGTCAACACGATAGGCAAGCATTTAATCTGAAAACGTTATGAACCGGATCAACAAAATTCATGAAATGAGTCTTTCCTTTCTTCGTTTCAACCAGGAGAATCCGATGCGATTCAGGATACTGGTCGCGGTCGTTGCGTTGGCTGCGATCACCGGGCCGGGAGTGGCTCAGACCGACGCTACCCGCCCACTTTCGCTCAACGAAGCGTGGCGGCTCGCGGAGCAGGCCAATCCTGCGCTGCGAAGCAAGGCCGCCCGGCAGGCAGCCTTCGACGGCGCGGTACAGGACGCCGGAGCACTGCTTTTCAATAACCCGGAACTCTCGCTGAACGGGACGCGCCGCAAAGCGCCGCAACAGAATCTTTCAGAAGAGCGTCATAATGAGTGGTCCGTCGGCGTCTCGCAAACGTTGGAAATCGCGGGCCAGCGCGGACATCGGCTCGCTGCGGCCGAGGCTTCGCGCACTGCGCAGGCTGCCGAACTCGATGCGTTGCGCCGCGAGGTGCGCGCCACGGTGGCCCAGCAGTTCTATCGCGTGCTGGCGTTGCAGCAGCGCGTAGACATCGAAACGCAGGCGCTCGATCTCTTCGACCAGACGGCCGCTGCCGTGACCAAACGCCAGTCGGCGGGTGAGGATACGAAGCTCGACGCCAATGTCGCCGCAGTCGAAGCCGAACGCGCCCGCAGCCAGCTCGACGCCGTGCGCGAGCAATTGATCGACGCCCGCGCGGAACTCGCCGCAACGTTGCAGTTGCCCATCGGACGGACGACCGATGTGGTGGGGAATCTCGCGCACAATCTCTTCGATCCGTTGCCCTCGACGGATCGGCTGCTGGCCGACCTGCCCATACAGCCGCACCTGCTCGCGCTTGCCGCACAGGAAGAGAGCGCCCGCGCGCGCCTTGATCTGGAGCGCGCAAGCCGCATTCCCGATGTGACGCTGGGGCTTGGTGTCGGGCGCGAAGGCTCGACAGAGGCGCGTGAGCGCCTCACCACGCTGTCGGTCTCGATGCCTCTGCCGCTTTTCAGGAGAAATGCCGCTGGCGTCGGTCAGGCGCGTAGCGATCTCGATCAGGCGAGAATCGAACACCAGGCGGGTCTGCGTGACAGCGAGGCCCGTATTCGCGCGCTGTATACCCGGTTGCAAAACCTGCAACGCCGTGTCCAGCGATTGCAGGACGTGGTGGAGCCGACGCTGGCCGCCAACGAACAACTCTCGCGCAAGTCGCAACGCGCCGGGCAGATTGGCCTGCTCGAACTCATCGTCGTGAGCCGTCAGACGCTCGATGCCCGGCGCGATCTCATCGAGGCGCTTCTCGACTTTCAGAACACCCGGCTTGCGCTCGTCCAGGCTGCCGGTTTGCCGTTGGGGCCTGAAGAAGGAACACAAAAATGAAGAAACCGATTCGCTCCGCATTGGTCAGCCTTGCAGGCATTGTGCTGCTCGCGCTCCTCGCTGGTTGCGATGCCGCCAGTGAAGCGGCTGCGCCGACGTCCGGCGCGACGACCGAGGCGGGACACGATGAAGCGATGCTCAAGCTCTCGGACGAAGAGATTGCGCGCGCCGGTATCAGGATCGAACGATTGAAGGCCGTTCCGGTGACCAATGCGCTCGAAGTGACCGCCACGATCCAGCCGAACCAGGATCGGTTCGCGCGCATCGCGGCGCCGGTCGAAGGGCGCATCGTGTCCGTTTCGACGCCGCTCGGCGCTGTGGTACAAGCAGGCCAGACGCTTGCGGCGCTCGAAAGTGTGGCGCTCGGCGAGGCAAGCTCGACGCTCATGGCGGCGCGCGCCGCTCATCGCATCGCGGAGGCGGATTTCAAGCGCGCCGAAACCCTGCAAGCCGAGGAGATCATCGCGCAGAAGGATTACCTGCGGGCGCGCGCCGAGTTTGACAAGGCCAACGCGGAACTACGCGCGGCCCAGGATCGTGTGCGCGTTCTCGGCGCGAATCCCGCATCGGCAGGCCGTACCGGCGCCCAACTCGTCGTGACCGCGCCCTTTGCAGGAACGGTTGTCGCGCGCAAGGCGACCGTTGGCGAGCTTGCAAGCCCCTCGGAGCCGTTATTTACCATTGCCGATCTCTCCAATGTCTGGATCGAGGCCAGCATCGCCGAGACCCAGCTTGCGCGCGTGCGCCTGGGTTCGCACGCCAGCGTCAGCGTGTCCGCCTATCCCGGCGAACTCTTCGAGGGACGTGTCACCTATGTGGCCGCCACGCTCGACAAGGACTCGCGCACCGTGGCGGCGCGCATCGAAGTCGAAAACCCGGATGGCCGACTCAAACCCGAGATGTTCGCTACGGCGCGGATCGAAGCGGCAGGCACACAACCGACGAACGAACTGCTGACGGTGCAAAATGACTCTATCATTTTGTTGCATGGGCAACCGACGGTCTTCGTAGCCGAAGGCGACCACTTCGAGCCGCATCCGATCGAACCGGGCGAGAAGTACGGCGACCGCACGGTGGTGAAGTCCGGCATCGTTGCGGGCGATCGGATCGTCGTTTCGGGCGCATACGCGCTCAAGGCGCGGCTCCTGAAATCGCAGATTGTCGATGTGCCCTGAGATCGGAGGATAACCATCATGCTCGATGCGATCGTCAGTGCCGCGCTGCGGTACAGGGTACTGGTTCTGGCGGCCTTTGCGGTCATCGTCGGGCTGGGGGTTCAGGCGTTCCGCAACGTGCCGGTCGATGCGTTTCCGGACATGACGCCGATCCTGGTGAGCATCTACACCGAATCGCCCGGCCTTGCGGCCGAGGATGTCGAGAAGTTGCTGACCGCACCGATCGAGGGCGCAATGGCGGGCCTTGCGGGGGTCGATGAGGTGCGTTCGATTTCGCTGTTCGGCCTCTCCTACGTCGGCGTGTACTTCCATGACGACGTCGACATCTATTTCGCGCGGCGTCTCGTGAGCGAAAAACTCCTGGAGGCGAAGGAGCGTCTGCCGCAGGGCTATGGCGAGCCGACGCTGGGTCCGAACAGTTCGGGCCTCGGGCAGGTGTTCTGGTACACGGTCGAGGCGGCCGACGAAAAACTCTCGATGATGGATCTGCGCACGTTGCACGACTGGACGGTGCGCATCATCCTGCAAACGGCGCCGGGCGTGGACGACGTGACCTCCTGGGGTGGCGAGGAGAAGCAGTACCAGGTTCAGATCGACCCCACGAAGCTCATCAAGTACGGCCTCGGCTTCAAGGATGTCATGGAGCAGCTTGCCGCCAACAACAAGCAGGTGGGCGGCCAGTATCTCGACATCGGCCGTGAACAGTACCTCGTGCGCGGGTTGGGACTCGTTTCGACGAGCGCCGACATCGGGGCGATCGTGCTCGCGGAACGCGGCGGCACGCCGATCTATGTACGGGATGTGGCTACCGTCACCGAAGCGCCCGCATTGCGTTTCGGCGCGGTGACACGCAACGGTAAGGAGACGGTGCTCGGCATGGCGCTCTCGCGCATCGGAGAGAACGCCAAGACCGTCGTCGACGCCGTGAAGGAGAAACTTGCCATCGCGCAGGCCGCGCTGCCCGATGGCGTGAACATCACGCCGGTCTACGACCGCACGGAGATCGTCGAGAAGGCGCTGAAGACGGCCCGGAACGCGCTCATCGAAGGTTCGATACTGGTGGCCATCGTGCTTTTTCTGTTCCTTGGAGAAGTGCGTTCGGCGATCGTGGTGATCGTGACGCTGCCGCTTGCCATGTTGATCGCTTTCCTGATGATGGAACAAGTCGGCCTGTCGGCGAACCTGATGTCGCTCGCGGGTCTGGCGATCGGCATCGGGATGATGGTCGACGGGGCCGTGGTGATGGTGGAGAACACATTCCGATTGCTTGCACACGCGAAGCAATCCGGCAAGCAGATCAACAAGACGCATGCGGTGCTCGAAGCGGCGCGTGAAGTCGTCAATCCGATTGCGTTTGCCATCCTGATCATCATCGTGGTGTTCCTGCCGCTGTTCTCTCTGACGGGACTGGAAGGCAAGCTCTTCAAGCCAATGGCGCTGACGATCACCTTCGCCATGGCGGGTTCGTTGATCCTTTCGCTTACGCTGGTGCCGGTGTTGGCCGTGCTCATCCTGAAGGCCAAGGAAGAGAAGGACACCTTTCTCGTGCGGTACGCGAAGGCGTTGTATCTGCCATTGCTCGATTGGGCGCTTGCGCACAAGAAGCGTGTCGTCGTCGGCGCGGCTGTGCTGCTGGTCGGCACGCTCGCGCTGTTCCCGTTTCTCGGCAAGGAGTTCATGCCGACGCTCCAGGAAGAGTCGATCATGTTCCGCATCACGAGCATTCCGTCGGCCTCGCTCGATGAATCGATCCGCGTAGCGAACACTGCCGAGAATACGTTGCGCGAGCGTTTCCCGCAGGTCGTCTCGGTGCTGTCGATGATCGGTCGTGCGGAAAAGGGCGAGACTGCCGATGTGAACTACATCGAAGTGCTGCTCGAAACGAAGCCCAGGGCGGAATGGCCGGAGCAGATATCTTATTCAAAGCTCTCGGCGCAGATGCAGGAGGTGCTCGAAGAGGTGGTGCCCACGGCGGTGCTCGGCGTGACACAGCCGATCCAGATGCGGGTGGAGGAGCTGATTTCCGGTGTGCGCGCGACGCTGGCGCTCAAGGTCTACGGCGAAGACCTCGCCACGCTCGACCGGCTGGGCGGGCAGATCAAGGCCGTGCTCGAAAAGGTGCCGGGGGTGGACGACCTTTCGGTGGAAGCGAACAAGGGCAAGCCGCATCTCGTTATCAAGGTGGATCGGGAAGCGGCGGCCCGCTACGGCATCAACGCGGACGATGTGCTCGAAATCGTGCAATCCGGCATCGGCGGCAACGCCGTCTCAACCGTCATCGACGGCACGAGGCGCTTCGACATCGCGGTGCGGCTCGCCGAGCCCTATCGCGCGAATCGGGAGGCGATCGAGGCGATTCCGCTACGTACCCGCGAGGGTGCGCTGGTGCTCTTCGGACAGGTCGCCCGGATCGAATTCGACGAGGGATATTCCTTCGTGCGCCGTGAGGCGCTGCAACGTTACGCCGTGCTGCAAATGGACGTGAAGGGACGTGATGTCGACGGTTTCGTGAAGGAAGCCGATGCGCTGATCAGGCAAAATGTCAGTATGCCGACGGGGTACTGGGTTCAATGGGGCGGCGCTTTCGAGAACCAGCAGCGCGCGATGGCGCGGCTCGGCATGATCGTGCCGCTCACGATTGGGCTGATTTTTCTGTTGCTCTATACGGCCTTCAATTCGGTGCGCCACGCGACGCTGATTATCGCCAACGTGCCGTTTGCGGTCATGGGCGGCATCGTGAGTCTTTTCGTGACCGGGCAATATCTCTCGGTTCCTTCCGCAATCGGTTTCATCGTCGTGTTCGGCGTGGCAATGCTCAATGGCATCGTGATGGTATCTTTCCTGAACGATCTGCGGCAGCGCGGGCGCTCGATCCGGGAAGCGGTCAGGGAAGGTGCAACGTTGCGTCTGCGGCCCGTGTTGATGACGGCGACCGTGGCGATTCTCGGACTCGTTCCGATGTTGTTGTCGTCCGGCATCGGCGCGGAGACGCAGCGCCCGCTCGCAACGGTGGTCGTCGGGGGGCTTTTCACCTCCACGGCGTTGACGCTGCTGTTGCTTCCGCTCATCTACGAATGGGCCGAGTTGCGCGCGGAGACCCGCCGCATTGCCTACCGCTCCGAGCAACGACAACGAAGGAAACCTGTATGAAGGAAATCAAGGCATATCTCCATCGCAACCGGATCGCGGATGTCGTACAGGCGCTCAAGGATTCCGAACCGTTTGCGGGAAGCGGCGGCGCAAGCCAGCACAACCTCACCGCCTGGCAGGTGAAGGGTTCGCTCTCCGTGCTGGACGAGCATGATCGGTGCTATTCGCTCGAACTGGGCGATAGCGTGATCGACATGTACAAGCTTGAATTCGTGTGCCGGGATGAAGATGTCGATACCCTGGTGGCAGTCATCAAGGAGGCGGCGCACACGGGGGGGTGGAATAGCGGATGGGTGTATGTGGTGGATGTGTTGAGGGTGGAGAGGATTGAGTGAGGGGGGGTAGCCTCAAACATCCGCCTCCACCGTATCTCCCTTTGCCTCCATCCACGCCCGCCGTCCGGCGGCTTCGCCCTTGCCCATCAACATGCTGAAGGTGCGGCGCGTCTCGGTGAGTGCGTCGTCACGCACACGCACGGGAAGCACGCGCCGGGTGGCGGGGTCCATCGTGGTTTCGCGCAACTGTTCGGGATTCATTTCGCCCAGCCCCTTGAAACGGCCCACTTCGATGCTCTCGGGGCGAACGCCTTCTTTCGTGAGCCGGTCTCGAATGGCGGTGAGCTCGCCCTCGTCGAGCGCATAGAGACGGCGGGCAGGGCGCTTTTTGCCCTGCGCGGGAACGTCGATGCGGTAGAGGGGCGGCTGTGCGACGTAGATGTGACCGGCGTCAATGAGGCGGGGAAAGTGGCGGAAGAAGAGGGTAAGTAGCAAGGTCTGGATATGCGCGCCGTCAACGTCGGCATCGGACATGATGACGACCTTCCCGTAGCGCAGGCCGGAGATATCGGGCGCGTCGTTCGCGCCGTGGGCGTCGACGCCGAGCGCGACGGCGATGTTGTGGATTTCGGTGTTGGCAAAGAGCCTGTCCGCGTCGATTTCCCAGGCGTTCTGGACTTTGCCGCGTAACGGCAGGATGGCCTGGGTTTCCTTGTCGCGTGCCATCTTGGCGGAACCGCCGGCGGAGTCGCCTTCGACGAGAAAAAGTTCGTTTTCGGTGATGTCGCTGGATTCGCAGTCGGATAGCTTGCCGGGAAGCACGGCGACGCCGGAGGATTTTTTCTTTTCGACCTTCTGGGCGTTTCTTTGCCGCGCAAGCGCCTGCCGGATGGCAAGTTCGGCAATGGCGCGCCCGGCCTCGACATGGTTGTTGAGCCAGATTTCAAAGGGATCGCGCACCTGCGCGAAGATGAGCCGCACGGCTTCGCGGGAGTTGAGTTTTTCTTTGACCTGTCCCTGGAATTGAGGATCGAGGATTCGGGCGGAGAGGATGAATCCCATCCGCGCGCAAACGTCTTCCTGTTGCAGCTTGACGCCGCGTGGCAAGAGGGCGTGATGGTCGATGAAGGATTTCAATGCCTCGAAAAGCCCCGCGCGCAAACCGGATTCGTGCGTGCCGCCGGAAACGGTGGGGATGAGGTTGACGTAGGACTCGCTGGGGATGGATTGGCAAGAGGGCGTGATGGTCGATGAAGGATTTCAATGCCTCGAAAAGCCCCGCGCGCAAACCGGATTCGTGCGTGCCGCCGGAAACGGTGGGGATGAGGTTGACGTAGGACTCGCTGGGGATGGATTGCTCGAACCAGGCCAGCGCCCAGGCCGCGCCTTCGCCGGGGGCGAAGGCGGAGTCGTTTTCGGTGGCGTACTTTTCACCGGCAAAGATCGGGGCGATGGGTTCCTGGCCGCCAGCAAGTTCCGACAGGTAGGCGGAAATGCCGCCGGGGTATTTCCAGCTTTTGCTCTGGAGGCTGCCGTCGAGCTGTTCGACATCGAGCCGCACGGAAACGCCGGGAAGCAGCACGGCCTTGCTACGCAGCAGCCGTTCGAGTTCGGCAATCGGAACCTTGGGCGACTCGAAATACTTGGCATCGGGCCAGACCCGCACACGGGTTCCGGTCTGACGGCCACAGGTGTCTACGGCGCGTAGTTCTCCGATGGTTTCCCCCCCGTTGGCGAACTCGGTGCGCCACAGCTTGCCTTCACGGCGGATTTCGACTTCCAGCCGGGTGGAGAGAGCGTTGGTGACGGAGACGCCGACGCCGTGCAGCCCGCCGGAAAAGGCGTAGGCCGAGTTCCCCGAACGTTTGTCGAACTTGCCTCCGGCGTGCAGCCGGGTAAAGGCGAGCACGACGACGGGAACGCCTTCTTCGGGATGCAGCCCCACGGGGATGCCGCGTCCGTTGTCCGCGACGCTTACGGAGTCGTCCAGATACAGGGTGACACGGATTTCTTTCGCAAAACCGGCCAGCGCCTCGTCGGCGGAGTTGTCGATGACTTCCTGGATGATGTGCGCGGGGCTGTCGGTACGGGTGTACATGCCGGGACGTTCACGTACCGGCTCCAGCCCCTTGAGGACGCGGAAAGAGGATTCGTTGTATTGCTCGATGCCTGCCATTGTTGCCCCGAACGTTGGAGAGAAGGGCGCAAGGATAGCAGAGCGCGTTTCGGAATGAACGGGCGGCTGACCGTGTTCAGTTGTCGGGCATCGGCCCCGTTTCGGTAATGAGCTTTTGCCTGGCTGTCACGGCCTGTCCGACTATCTTGCGCACGTTGGGATGCGTGTCGCTGGCGAAGCGCCGGGTGACTTCGTCGAAGGCGGCAATGGCTGCGGGCGAAGCGCCTTCCAGTTTTCCAAGGGCCAGGCCCTTGCGAAAGAGCGCCGTGGCAACCAGTACGCGGGAGACTGGCGCATCGTCCTTCCCGAAACGATCGGCGATATCGTCATAGACGGTGACGGTTCCCTTGTCGTCGCCCGTAAGCCGCAGGGCTTCGCTTTTCCTGAGCAGCGTGCCTCCGACGATATTGCGGATGTTGGGGTCTTTGTCGCGCCCGAAACGCTGAACGATGTCGTCATAAACGGCGATTGCTGCGATGGTATCGCCGGTTTGTCTGATGCCCATGCCCAGGGATTCGTTGTCGGTCTCTTCGCCTGCGCCCTGTCTGCCCAGGATCGCGCCCTTGGCAAGCAACGCCCGTGCGGCCCGCTGGCGAAAACCGGCGTCCCGGTCACCGGCGTAACGGCGATCGATTTCCTCATAGGCGGCAATGGCCGCCCTGACTTCGCCCTGGTCGATTAGCGCTTCGCCTTTCTTGGACAGGGCATCTGCAACGATTGCCCGGACGCCGGGATCGGATTCCTGGCCGAAACGCAGGTCGAGCCGCTCGTAAGCGGCCACGGCCGCTTTGTGGTTACGCAACTGACGCTGAAGATCGCCCTGCCAGAAAATCGCCCAAGCTCCCCAGGATTTGTCGTTCCCGACGCCTTCGCCATAGTTCTGCTCGATTTCCCTGTAGATCGGGATTGCCGCTGAGAGTTTGCCCTCCTTGCCCAGGGTTGCGGCCTGATCGAACATGGAGGTGACGATCTGCTTGCGCTCCTCGCTTCCGATATGGGAGGTAGGAGGATCACCTGGCGTGGTGGGGGTTCTTGTTTCGTAGCCGGTTGGGTCGGTCCGCCTGCCGGGATCGCCATCAGTGGTGTGTTGCGTGGTCTTGCAGGCCGACATGGCAAGCGCCAGGGATGCCGCCAGTAGCGTGATTGTCCTGAACGGGCGGCGGCTCAAACCTGTCTTCGCCGTGCGAGACGGTACGGGAAGGGGATCGTAGGCAAAGGTCGGCATATTCGGCTTTCGGTGGGCAACAAACAGCCCCGACCAGCCTTGTGGTCGGGGTATGGGCATCCAGGCCGGGGTTTACGGCCTGGATGATAGTACCATGTTGTTGTTGCTCCGCCGTATTTCGATTGCTCGCCACTTGGCGATGTCGGTCAGGCGTTTGATGAAATCGTTGTCGTCCTTGCCGAACTGCTGATGAAGTTGATCGTAAGCGGCGAGGGTTTTTTTGGCGTCCCCCATCCCGTAGAAGGTCTCGGCCTTGGAGACGAGCGCCGAAGCCAGCACGACGCGAATATCCGGGCTTTTTTCATTCCCGAAATTCCGCTCGAGCTGACTGTATGTGGCGAGGGTTTTTTCGGTCTCCCCCATCCTGTACAGGGCTTCGGCTTTTGAGGCGAGCGCCGAAGCGAGTACGACGCGAATGGGCAGGCTTTTTTCATTCCCGAAATTCCGCTCGACCCGATCAAAGGTAATGATGGCGTCCCTGATCATCTCGTTTCGTTCTTCGAGAGTTCCACCCTTGCTGGGAAGCGCGCCCCTGTTGAGCAGCGCGCCCTTGTTGAGCAACGCCCTAGCTGCGAACTGCCGGGAGCCGGAGGTGGGAGCCCTTGCGTAGCGGTGCATGACTTCATCGTACTTGGCAATCGCTTTTTCAGATCCTTTCCCTTCCCGTTCGATTGTGACAGCCTCGTTGAAAAGCTCCTGGGCAGGCAGATCCCTTGCTTCGAGGGAGGAGGAAACGGTTTGCGGAAGAGATTGTGCATGGCCCGAAGCCGACATGATGCACGCGCCAAAAAACAGCGACAGCGCCGCGGCCGCAATGATCCGGGTTTCGAGGAAAGCGCTGCACGGGCGGCGGCGTAAAAGTACGGTTTTCATGAAAAATTTCCTCTGAAGCCGAAAAAGTGTGCGATACGTAAATATATGAGATCGTATATTAACAAGCCTGCGGTTGCTGAACCCTATAACATAAAAAAATTTTTTTCGGATGCGGCTGCCTGCCGGGGGGCAGGGGAGGCTCAAGGGAGTTCGGGCAACCGTCGGTATTGAGCGTGCATGGGCTGGCGCGGGCTTACGAACCTCGGCAAAGACTCATTGCACCCATTCCACCGTCACCGTCCGCGAATCCACCCGCCCATGATCGTCGACCACGCGCAATACGTGACGACCGGACGGCGCGCCTTTCCAGAGCAGGTCTTTTCCGGAGGCGCTGGCGCCAAGGTAAGTCGTGCCGAAAAACCAGTACAGCGTCTCGACATCGCCATCGGCAATCGCATGCAACGTGATCCCGTCTGCGTTGCCGCTGCGGGAAAGCCGCTGCTGGTAGGTGACGCCGGTGAGCGGCGACATGATTCTCGGTGCCATGCCTGCCGTGGCCGCATTGCCTGTTCCGCAATCGGCAGGCGGCGGCAAACGCCTCGGCACGCCAGCCTGCGCGAACAGCCGCCGCAAATCGGAGGGCCAGAATTCAAAAATTTCGCGCTTGACGAAACGCGGGTCGTAAGGCGGGCATGCCATCCGGCCGCTACGGGTGTCGATCATCACCGCACGATGCACTTCGGACACCTTGATCGGCGACACGCCCGGGATGTACCAGGTCTTGACGGTGCGCGGGCAATCGGCATTCGGCAAATCCCCGGAAGCCTGACAGACATCGAGTCGGATCGCGTTGAAGGGCTGCCTGCGCGCCACGCCGATCGCGTTGGACATCAGCGCGTCGGCAATCTTGAAGAACAACGGCGCGGCCGCGTCGATGCCGCGCAATTCGGGATTGCTGCTGCCGTCGAAATTGCCGAGCCACACCACCAACACGTAACGGCCCACCACGCCCGCCGTCCACGCATCTCGAAAACCCCACGAAGTTCCGGTTTTCCAGGCAACCGGCAGCGGCATCACCCTTCCTGCATAAGCGACATCGGGGCGCGGGTTCTTTTCCAGCATGTCGAGCGCGATGAATGCGGCTTCTTCCGACAGGAGTTTTTGCCCGGTGGCCTCCTGGCCGGAGCCTCCCAGGCGCGGCGCGGTCGATGGCGGCCCGGCGTTGCCCTTGCGCGTCACCAGCGGTTGCCAGCGCCCCTGATTGGGCAGGATCGCATACAGCGCCGCCAGTTCGGCCATCGTCACCTCGCCGCCGCCCAGCGTCAATGCCAGCCCGTAGTGCGCCTCGCTTGCCAATTTTGAGACATGGGCGCTCTTGAGGAATTCATAGAGCGAGGGCTGCTTGAGCTGCGCATTGACGACGACGGCCGGAATGTTGCGCGAACGGTTCAGCGCCTGCTGCGCGTCGATCGGCCCGACGAATCTTCCGTCGAAGTTCTCCGGCGTGAAGGGGCCGAAACTCTGCGGCGAATCTCTCAACACCGTCATCGGATGCAGAACGCCCTGGTCGATTGCCAGCGCATAGATGAACGGTTTCAGCGTCGATCCCGGCGAACGCTTGCCGAGCGCGCCGTTGACCTGTCCCTGTATCGACACATTGAAAAAATCCGCCGAACCGAGCCATGCCTTGACTTCCATCGTCGTCCAGTCGAGCAGCAAGGCGCTCGCGTTGTTCAATCCGCGTTGCTGTGTCCGCGACAGATAGTGGCGCATATGCCGCTCCAGCAGCTTTTGCAAACGCAAATCGAGCGTCGTCTGTATTTCCGTCGATGCGCGCGCGTCTGCCGAGAGCAGCATCGTCGTGAAATGCGGCGCTTCAAACGGCAGACGCTTTTTGCCGCGTAAATTGAGCGGTGCGGATACCAGTCCGGCCTGTTCCCGCGCTTGCGGGTGTATCGAAGCCCAGCGCTCGAACAGCCGCATCCGCGCCTCGCTCAACCGTGCTTGCGCCGCCTCGCTCGGCGTCCTTGAGAGCGGGCTTTGCGGGATCACTGCCAGCATCAGGATTTCCGGCAGGCTCAAGGCGTTCGGTCGCTTGCCGAAATAGATCAGGCTGGCAGCGGCAACGCCTTCGATATTGC
>Ga0099364_10001733_pt1 | contig 35589 bp, 39 predicted proteins | sample TergutTh196P3_FD_73070 | JGI IMG/M metagenome (GOLD analysis project Ga0099364, IMG submission 73070) | Microcerotermes parvus P3 segment gut microbial communities from Pointe-Noire, Republic of the Congo - Th196 P3 | ecosystem: Host-associated > Arthropoda: Insects > Digestive system > Gut ... | reverse complement strand
TAACGTCTTCAAAAAGACGAATACCATAAATGTGCCTGTGTCCCGCATCTTGTTTGCTAATCTTCTCGACTGTTCCAAACTGGGCCGTTTCTTCAGCGAATGGTTACAAAACTAAATCGCCGTGCACCTATGCAAGCTGCAGTTCCCTAGCGTTTCTTTTTGTGGTATAATTTAAAAAAGGTGTTGACATTGTTATAACAATATAATATAATCACTATAACAGGATGTGAGGCAATGAATCATCGAACTGTCCTTGAGCTCCCAAAGGACAAAAAAGAAATCCGGCTTACCGTCAAGCTCAATCAAGCAGATTTAGCGGCATTAAGGCTGGGTATGGACAGGGTTGGCGAAACTAACCAGAGCAGCTTCATTCGCAGACTAATCCACGAAAACAAAAGGAGGTAAAAATCATGGGAATGACTGACAGGCAATTTGACGCTTTTATCGACCAGCTGCTATCAAATTTGAAAGAAGCTTTGAGAGAAAGCCCAGACAACAAAAGGCTAAAGGAAACAATAAGCAAGCTTGAAGCAAGCTTAAAAAGACCTTAATCTCCCGAATCCTCATGCCAATGAATCGCAATCAAGCCGGAGGTGTTTTGTCCGACTTGATTGTTACACCACAAACCAAAATGTCTGCCGAGGAAATCACAGGCTTTTATCTTTGTGGTATAATGCTGTTCGACAAATATTATTTTGAGACGAGGTGAGAAAATGGGAATGACCAATGAGCAATTTGCCAGTTTTAGGAGAGCAGAAAAGCAGGAGTTTGAAGACCTTCTTGAAAAGGCAGAAAAGCAGGAGTTTGAAGAAATCATCAAGAAGCTCCGACAAATGATCGACCGGGCAGCAAAAGACACAGAAAAATAACTAACAATGAGCGGCTAAGAGTTGCAGTTCCCTAGCGTTTCTTTTCGTGGCATGATGTTGTCTGGCAAATGTTATTTTGAGACGAGGTGAAAAAATGGGAATGACTGATGGGCAATTTGCCAGTTTTAGAAGGTCAGAAATGGAAGAATATGAGGACTTATACAAGATGATTGAAAAAAAGCAAGAAAAAGAAGCATTGGAAAAACTTCAAAAAATGATTAACCGGGCAAAAAAGGATACGGAAAAATAACTAACAAGGAGCGGCTAAGAGTTGCAGTTCCCTGGCATTTCTTTTCGTGGTATAAAAAGGAGGTGGAAAAATGAGAGAAACCGATGCAATTTTACAGTCTATACTTTTCTCCGCAGAAACGTCAAAAGACCTTGAGGAGTGCATAGAAAAAATTAAAGTCATGTGCACCAAGGAAAATCTTGATGCAGTCAATGCTCTTTTGGCAGAAAGAGAAAGAAGAACAAAAAAAAATAACTAATCCAGGGGCGGCTGTACAGCCGCTCCTCTGCCTTATTTTCGCTTTTCCCCCTTCGCTTATCCTGCGGTTCACTTGACTTCCTGGGGATTTGAATGGTACGATGTCAACAAGCATTTGCAAGCCACGGCTGTGCCGTAGTTGACAAATACTCATTTTGAGAAACGGAGGTGAAAAAAATGACAAAAAAAGAATTCAGAATGCTTTGATAAGACTGCTGTTGCGAATGTTAAAAAACGGATAAGTTCAGGGAGCAATAGAAGAAATCGAAAGCACCCTAAACGAAGAATGAGTGTTGCAGTTCCCTAGCGTTTCTTTTTGTGGTATAATCTTCGGCGGCATCTTCAGCACTACGCGCCAGTTGCAGTTCCCTAGCGTTTCTTTTTGTGGTATAATTTGTGAAAACAGCTCACAACACACACCAGGGTTGCAGTTCCCTAGCGTTTCTTTTTGTGGTATAATCCCGCCCGGTTCGCGCCGGGGCCCCTTAGCGTTGCAGTTCCCTAGCGTTTCTTTTTGTGGTATAATCTTCCCGCTGTTGGCTTTCGCAAGCCATTGGTTGCAGTTCCCTAGCGTTTCTTTTTGTGGTATAATCTTCCCGCTGTTGGCTTTCGCAAGCCATTGGTTGCAGTTCCCTAGCGTTTCTTTTTGTGGTATAATCAGCGAAACTTTTTTGTGTTCAGTGTCTATGTTGCAGTTCCCTAGCGTTTCTTTTTGTGGTATAATACGGTTGGGACAACATAGACATCGCGGCTCGTTGCAGTTCCCTAGCGTTTCTTTTTGTGGTATAATAGCTTGTCGCCGCTACAAACGCCGATGTGGGTTGCAGTTCCCTAGCGTTTCTTTTTGTGGTATAATAGAGTGGAAAAAATCTATTGAGCCGTAAGGGTTTAATAGATTTTTTCGCTTAAAAAAACGACATGATATAGTCTTCCTGGGGAGCTACAAGGCCATTTTTTATAAAATGCTCAGTTGTTCCCCAGTAATAGGTTCTTCCCTGAGGGCTTTTGGTCCGATGAGAATTTCCATCGACTGATACTGTTTTTCGGTAAGCACCAACAGACGAACCGACCCATCAGGCGGAACGTGGGCGTGTAGACGTTGCCTGTGCTTTTCTACACCATCGTAGCCTTTGCAAACCCGGGCATAGATGGAATACTGCACCATGTGGTAGCCGTCTTTTTCTAAAAACTTTCTAAATCCCGTTGCAAATCTCCGTTCTGGAGCTGTTTTAACAGGCAAATCGAAAAAAACCATCATTCTCATAAATCTAATCATATGTATGGGTTACAAGTCCAATCAACTCGGGCAGAACCAGCTGTTTTTCAGTGCCCTCGAAGCAACGTCCTAAGCTCTGTACCATCCGATCCGCGGCATATGAAACGATATGCTTTTCTCCATCTGATTCCATTTCCATGTTCAACAGCCCAAACAGACCATGCTTTATATCTGAGGTCAAGTTACCTTCGCCCTCAGATATATTTTTTGCTACATATAAATCCACCAGCGGACGCAAAGGCTCAATTAAATCATCAGCCAAATTAAAGGCGTTCAACTCGCTACGGTGATGAAGTCCTAGTGCCGGAACATATCCATATACCGCCAATGTTCTTGCAATAACTCCACGTACAATGGCGTATCCGTAATTCAAGGCCGCATTTTGCAAGCACTCTTGATCCCTGGTGAACGTTTTGCCAAACAGACGCTTGAAGTAATACCCGGCGGCCACCCCTTCGGCGTTGCCGGTATCTCCCGACAACACCTCCCGGGCAATGGCCTTCAGCTTAGCCTCTCCCTCAATGTCACACAACGTCAGACATCGGCCCTGGTTGAGTATTTTGGCTTTGACAATCTGCTGCCACAGTCGCTTTTGCTTGGGTTTGTCTTGTGAAATTTGCAGCCCGATCCATTTGCGTTCTCTGGAATGCTGTGCCATAGAGTGAAGAACACCGCAAGGCAGATGCTTTTCATCACACACGAACAGGGCGACCCCATACTGCGCCAGCTTTGCCATCGCCGCCGTTGTGATGGTGATTTGCTGGCTCTCTAACAATACAGCATTAATGTCCTCAATGGGAAAGCTGTGCTCCTGGTCTGTTTTGACGAGTAACTGCTCGTGTTTGGTACACACATAGGCGTTGTTTACAACAAAGAGATTGCGAAAGGCCATGAGCTAACCCTCCTTTTTGCCAAAGCCTTGGCGTGTTTCCTTGGGTGCAGGGGAGATGCTGCCCAACACGTCTACGGTGTATTTCTCCAGCAACAGCAGGGTTTTGATGCCGGGTTCTGATACATACGCCCCATCATGCGTCTTAACTTTAATAGCCCCTACTCCGATGTGTGCTGAAATGAAGTACACAAGTTCTTCCTGTGTCATGTACTCTTTCGATAAAGAGCTGTTTTTGCTTGTTTTGGGGAGATGGAATTTTGTGGTTTTTTTGAAACTTATTTTAAGCAGTTCACTGGGGTACACCGAGAAGATAAAATCCTCCTCCCGCATTTCTTTCCAGTCTTCTTGCTTTTTGTGTGCTACAACCGCATGGGTGGGCAGTTGGGGTTTCTTGGTGTCGGCGACATAGACAGGGATAAAGTAGTAGCCTTTGTCTTTACCCTCAGGGATGTGAAATACATCAATGCGTATCATACTCTCGTTTTTGGCAACGCCTTTGCCATCGTGAACCGAAACGTTTAGGGTGCTGTGCTCCTGTATCTTGACTTTTTTCAACGGCGGGTGACCATCTCTGCCCATAAGTATAAAACCGTCCTTGAAAGCCTCGGCAGCTCCACCGATGCCGTCAAATGCCCGTAGCCGGTCAAGAAGCGCGTTGTAGAGCTTGGGATCGCTCTGGCGGGCTTTTTCGTAATAATCTTTGATTTCGCCGTCCTTGTCCAGCGTCAGTGACGTTAGCGGTACTGATTTGAGGATATAACCTTCGTCAATCATCTTGGAACTGTGTATGGTCGCCTCGTGTGCCGCTCCGGTGGACTTACGGCGGGGCATACGGGATACGAAGATGGGCGTTGCCTCAACAGCAGGGTTTGTGTATGCCGGCAGCTTCAACTGCTCGATGAGTTGGACAGATTGACTGGATGCCCGGGCTTTCAGTTCTTTTCGGAAGTGGGGGTAGGGCTGCGGAAAATGCTTCTCATCCTCCAGCACTTCACCCGTGTTGGTGTCCACGATAAATTCTCCTTGCTCTGTTTGGGTGTACTGCAGTTCCCTGCGTTGGGCGTAACGGCTGATTTTCCGAATCATGCCATCAGTCACACAAGCAACTACAGTTGCATCAATGGCGTGGTGCTTGTCACCATCGGCACGGATTTTGGAAATCCCCCAGCGTTTGCGGATATATGCGGTAATGCCGCCATTCACAGCGATGATTTGTTTTTTCACACCCGGAGGAGGCGGGGCCAGCTCCAGATAATTTTGCAAAATATTGAGCATAAGACGGCAAACGTAGCGAGTATCATTCAGTGCCCGGTCCTTGTATCCCTCGTCCTCCTCCGTAAGACCTTCCTTGAGTAGCCGCAAGCATTTTACCTTATCCCGGATGTGGTTTTTGACCCAAATTTCAAAGTCATCACGGACTCCCCCTGTCAGATATTGCATGGGAAGTCGGTTCCCCTTGGTTCTATTGCAGACGGCACAAACGACCACCTTGTTTTTATAGCTGTCGTCAAAGCTGATGCTATAGGGGACAATATGGTCCACCTCCGGGCAACCAGCCCCCGAGAAAAGCTCCTCGATTTTGAGGGGTTTGAGACAATATGGGCATATGCAGTCCTGCTCTTTCCAGAGCTTCATTTTGACAATATCATATCCTTTGGGGGCGGATACGCCGTACTCTTGGAGCTGCTCTTTTATTAGATCATTTGTGGCTTGATTGTCCTTCATGGACTTGTCTGCTCTGTCCCGCTCTTGTTTTGTTTTCGATAACTCCCGGGCAAGCTCTATGCCGATAAAGTCAGGGGATGACCCCATTTTATTTATAATGGAATTGATGACCTTAATCGCTTGCAAAACAGCACGGCGGACTACTGGGTTGGTCAAGCCATCCAGCTCGGGGATTTGATGGTGGTGCAGAAATTTGGATTTTTTGCCGCGGTTGTAACCCTGAAAGTCCAATCCAACGGCCTCACAGGCCTGATTGTAAGTCAGCCCCTTGTCAAGATGAGGGTTAATCATGCGACAAGCCTTGAGAGAGATGTGACCAAATTTTGAAAAGCTTTTTTCGCTGTTGGCCGCAACCAGCGCATCGGCATCCAGCATCTCCAGACCAAGCTCCGTGAGCTTCTCTCCAAGCTTGCCATCGTCCTTCGTTATGGTCATGGCATAGGCAATGTCGTCCAGCCGGTCTGCAAAATGGACAATACGCCCCTTTTTGATTTTACTCAGAGCCGATTTGATTTTGTGATAGCAAGGGAGAAAGTTGAACTTAGTTTTTTTCTCAACATCCTCCGCTTTGTCGGAGCCATACCGTATGTTGAACATGTCCGCCGGGTCCAGCCCCAGGAGTTTTCGGATATCACCATAATTGAATGTGGCTTTTTCGTGGGCATAGTCAATGAGCCTGTGCCGTTCGGCATCTGTTAAAGGGCGTTCCCTGCCGCTTTGATGGATGCGGATATGATTGACCTTTTGCAGAAGGTTAAACCGTTCGAAGCTGTAACAGGATTTCGGGGCACGTTTTTCCCCTTCGATCAAAGAGCAATTCCCGGCCAACGCTCCAAAGTCCACCTTGTAGGGACTGTCCCCGCCAGGGCCTTGGTCGAACGAGCGTTGCGACAGCAAAATCTCCAGATACAGCCTCTCGGTTTCTTCATCGGCCTGGGCCTGACCCAGATACCGTTGTGCCTTGAAAATCTCCCGGACTTCGTGGGCAACATCATCCCGGGCAACCACATTCTTGTAGTCGCCTTGGTTGCGTTTCCGCTCACCAGCGGGCCTGCTATTCAGCATTTCGCCCACCGTGCGGTATTTCTTACCCTCACCAATGAGCTTTTGATTCTCTTCCACAGCCTTCAAAAGCTTTCCGGCATCACCCTCTTTGCTGTCTGCCCTTCGGTTGGATTTGAAGCCCCTGCGTTGCGCCAGATGAATCAGCACCCGGGCAAACTCGCCGGGTGCGAGCAGCTGGTCAAGCCCCTTTGTGCGCAGCTTGTAGATGTCCTGCAGGTCTCCGTCAAAGAGCTTTGCCAACGCCTCATGCGTGAGAATATTCCGGCTGACAATCAGCCGCCGGATCCGTTCGTTTCGATGAACATGACGGCGAAGCCTACGCCGTATGCCCCGGGCTTCTCGTCTTGGCTTAGCAAGAGAAGAGCCATCCTTGGGGTTTTCGGCCGCCTCAAAAACACGGCTGCCCATATGCAGGATTTGCATCGGTTCGCCTTGCTCATCAAGCGCCAGGACACTCCACCCGATGGAAGCCATGCCAATATCAAGTCCAATTTTATAGTGCATGTGTAAGACACACCCCTTTCTGATTATGAATATATATGAGGTATTCTACCATGTTCGCTAAAATATTGCAACAAAAGAAAGCCGCCCCACCAAATGATGGGGCGACATCCTCGCGAGATTACTACCAACAAGATAGTGAACTCTTATTGCAGTGACCTAGCACTTCTCTTTGTGGTAAAGAGCAACTTCAGTATAGCACGGCACCAACGCCTTGTCAATAACTTTTTCAGAGGAATTTTTTTCAATCTGGGAGATTAATCTTCAATTCAACGCCAGGTATTTTTGCTTGACAATGACTTTCCCCATATAGTATCATTGTGCTGTTAGTCGGCAAATTCACCTATTCCGCACGCGGTCCTATGTATTGCCCGAGCAGTTGGAGGGCTTTCTTCTCAATGCGTGACACATACGACCTTGAAATGCCGAGGCGAGCGGCGGTTTCGCGCTGTGTAAGGGGGGATTGGCCATTTAAGCCGTAACGTAAGCGGATGATTTCCCTCATGCGGGGTTCGCCCATGTTGTCCACTGCTTTCCGTACATGACGGCAATGCTCCTCAAGCTCTAGCCGTTCCTGCGTATTGTCCTCTGTTTGAAGCACATCCATAACAGATAAAGGAGAGCCTTCTGCATCGTTTTCTAACGGCTCAAACAACGACATTTCCCCTTGGCGTTTTTTCTGTCCGCGAAAATGCATAAAAATTTCGTTTTGTATGCAAATGCACGCATAAGTAGGTAGCTTGGCTTTTTTGTCCGGTGAATAGCTGTCAATAGCCTTGACCAGGCCTACAGTGCCGATTGAAATGAGATCGTCTTGATCTGCGGCGTTAGTGTAATATTTTTTTATAACGTGAGGCACAAGCCGCAGATTGTGCAAAATCAATTTTTCCCGCGCCCGGGCATCGCCCTGCGCAAGCAATGCCAAGGCTTCTTCTTCCTCCTCAACCGGAAGCGGACGAGGAAACGAACCTCCCCGCCCTGTCAGCCGAAGACAAAAATATAACCCTTGCAGTAAAATAGAACTAACCGTTTCAAATACCACAATCAGCCCCTCCTGACTTAGAACTCGGTCCCTCCTCTATCGTATGCGTCTTATGGGCTGTCCTGTGCAAGAAAAATATATAGGGGGCAATTACATTTATGAAGGTGGAAATTATTATGGGCAGTGACTCAGATTTGCCGGTTATGAAAGAAGCGGCGGATTTTCTTGACTGTATGGGGATACCCTATGAGATAAGCATTGTTTCTGCTCACAGAACGCCCAAAATGTTGTACCAATGCGCAGAAACGGCAAAAGCCCGCGGTATATGGGTGATCATAGCGGGTGCCGGGGGATCTGCTCATTTGCCGGGCATGGTTGCTTCAATAACCACTCTTCCGGTGATTGGGGTACCGATAAAAACAAAGGCCTTGAATGGGGTTGACTCATTGTATTCAATTGTGCAAATGCCGGACGGAATCCCTGTAGCAACCGTATCTATAAATGGGGCAAAAAACGCTGGGATATTGGCAGCATCCATTCTATCGGTTTTTAATGATGAAATAGCAGAAAAGCTGCGGTTGCATAAGGATGGCATGGGCCTGGCAGTTTGCGAAAAGTCCGAAAAATTGAAAAAACAAGGTGCCAAGGCTTATCTTGAGCAATTAAATGGAGGGTCATAAATGAGTGCTATACGAAAGAAAATTGGCATCATAGGCGGCGGTCAGCTCGGTAAAATGATGATTTTAGAAGCCAAGAGGCTGGGCTTCTATATTGTGATTTTAGACCCCGACAAAGCTTGCCCTGCTCACAGCATAAGTGATGAGCATATCGTTGCCGGCTTTGACAGCACAAAGGGTTATCATAAACTGGCAGGCAAGGTCGATGTAATTACCTATGAATTTGAGCATATCAATGCCGATGCATTAGAGTGCTTGGAGGAAAAGGGGCATTTAATTTATCCATCGCCGATCAGCTTAAAATATATTCAAAATAAATTTTTTCAAAAAAAAGTCCTTCAGGGCAGAGGAATACCTCTCCCGCGTTTTTGCGTGGCTTCATCTGTGCGAGAAATTTTAGAGGCGGGCGAAGAATTTGGCTATCCTCTAATGCTCAAAACAATGCTGGGCGGATACGATGGCAAAGGCAATGCCCTCATCAAGAATGCTGAGGGTGCTTCAAAAGCATTTTGCAAGTTGGGAGAGGTCAAAAATGAGATTATGGTCGAGGAGTATATTCACATCAACAGGGAAATCTCGGTGATTGCCTGCCGCGGTATTGATAAAACTACGGTAACATACCCGATAGCTGAAAATATACACAGAGACAATATCTTAGATACCACAGTTGTCCCGGCGGCGGTCAGCCATGAGGTGCTGGACAAGGCGCATTTGATCGCCGGACAGGTCATGGAGGTTTTTGAAGGTGTCGGTACGTTTTGCATAGAGCTCTTTGTAACCGAGAAAGACGAAATATACGTCAATGAAGTGGCTCCCCGCCCGCACAATTCGGGACATTACACCATAGAAGGCTGCCAGACCAATCAGTTTGAGAATCACATACGGGCAATCACAGGACTCCCCCTGGGAAGCACGGATTTAACCGGAGCTGCTGTTATGGTAAATCTTTTGGGTCAAGAGGATGAAGGCGAGGCGGAGCTTTTGGGATTGGAAGAGGCTTATGCCGAACCGTGTACTCATGTTCACCTTTACGGAAAGAAGAAGTCTAAGCCCGGGAGGAAAATGGGGCATTTCACAGCAACCGGCAAAACTGTGGAAGAGGCACTAAAAAGAGCTGATAAGGCAAGGAGTATTTTACGAGTAATCGGCAGATAAGGTTCTGATATTCAAAATTTACGGCATGACCGTGTGCAGGAGGGTTCAGATGAGCAAGGTTTATAGAGAAGCGGGTGTTGACGTAGCCGCAGGCTACAGGGCTGTTGACTTAATCAGAGAGGCGGTACGCTCTACCGATACAGCCGGAGTTTTAGGTGAGTTTGGAGGCTTTGGGGGACTTTTTGCCCCTGACCTGACCGGAATGAAACGTCCAGTGTTAGTTTCTGGAACCGATGGAGTGGGAACAAAGCTAAAGCTCGCATTTTCCATAGACAAGCATGATACCATAGGTATTGACTGTGTCGCTATGTGCGTTAATGATGTTTTATGCTCGGGGGCACTGCCGCTGTTTTTCTTGGATTATATCGCATGCGGCAAGCTTATACCTGAGAAAATTGCATCTATTGTGTCTGGTGTGGCAGATGGCTGCCGTCAGTCAGGGGTAGCTTTAATTGGCGGTGAAACGGCGGAAATGCCCGGGATATACAATGGAAATGAGTACGATATAGCTGGATTTTGCGTTGGCGTTGTTGACCTGGACAATCGCATTGATGGCAAGGCCATACATCCGGGAGATTTAATAGTAGGCTTGCCTTCCTCTGGGCTGCACTCCAATGGATTTTCGCTCTACCGTAAAATATACCCACACCCTTCACCCGAATGGGCAGCAGAGCTTCTCTGTCCCACTAAAATTTACGTCAAGGATATTAGAAAACTCCGGGAAAGGGTCACACTGAAGGGATTAGCTCATATAACCGGGGGCGGCTGGATTGAGAATATACCTCGTATGCTGCCAAATGGGCTGCAGGCAGTTGTTGACACAACCGCAATGCCTGTCCCCGAGATTTTTTCTAAAATTTCAAGAGACGGCCGCATTCCGCTCAGGGAAATGTACAATGTAGGTAATATGGGGCTGGGGCTTGCCATATGTCTTTCTCCCCAGGATGCTGAAAAATCGGGATGCCCGGTAATAGGGACGGTGGAAGAGGGCAAGCATGGAATTGTACTTTTATAAAGCAGGTTTTTAAGATTGCATTAAAGAATATCCAAGGGAGGATTCAGTATGGTCAAAATATGCGTTTTAGTTTCAGGCGGCGGCACCAATTTACAGGCATTAATTGATGCATCGCCATATGAAAACGGAGACTTATCGTTAGTCATCTCCTCCAGTGCTAAGGCCTATGCCCTGAAAAGAGCCGGGCTTGCAGGAATACCTGCCGTTATACTTTGCCCCGAGGAATTTGAAACACGCCAAGGATTTACCGAGGGGATAATGGATATTCTGCAAAAACACGATATAGATTTGGTGGTTCTGGCGGGCTTTATGTTTATTCTTACCCCTTGCTTCAGCGAAAAATATTGTGCGATAAATGTCCATCCCTCACTCATACCTGCTTTTTGTGGAAAAGACTTTTACGGTCTGCGTGTACATGAGGCTGTGCTTGCCCGGGGAGTTAAGCTAACCGGGGCGACTGTGCACTATGTTACGGAGGTAGCTGACGGCGGGCCTATTATCGCACAAAAGGCTATCGCCGTAAGGGAGGATGATACTCCGGAAGTACTGCAAAAAAGAGTTATGAGCGAGTGCGAGTGGCCACTGCTTGTGCAGGCAGTACGCGACCATTGCCTGAAAATTATACTGCCAATGGGCGGAGGTAAGTTATGTTCGATCTAGGAAAGCTGAGAGAAATAAAGCATTTTGCCTTTGATTTACAGCTCGCGATAAAAAACTTCGGAGGGTATCAGTCCTATTTAAGCGCGCTTGACCGCTTCACCCGAAACGCGGTGCATTATTTGCGTGCCTATACCCCGGTTGTTGTTATACACAGTGCCGATATTCATAAGCAGTTTTTGAATGATGTAGGCATTGTGAGGCGCGACCTAGTTCAATTAGGGATGATGGCATTTGCATCTGAGCTTGGGTATCTGGAAAAATACGCGACAAATGATCATCCCAAATTATTAGAAGATGCCCTGCGTAAATTTCACGCAGACATGGAAATCGTGGCAGCTCATATCAACAATGCACGCCTGCCATTGATTGATTGACAGCAAAAGCCGTTACTCCCTGCCCGATGGGGTCAGCTGGAAATATGGCTGAACCCTTTTTGCCTCGGCCCCATATAATGAGCCGAGGTGATTTTTATGGCATTTTCGCAAAAAAAAAGACCCGGGGAACCTGTTTGTGCCGAATTGGAGGATTTTAATGAAAGGCAGGCCTGGGAGCATGATGACAAAATTATATTGGAAACAAGCATTACTCTTCCCAAAATTTCAGGTATCCCCAGCAAAGCTGCCGAACGAATCAATCGGCATTATATTTTTCTGAGCAAATTTCTGTTGCGCTGGGCAAAGACAAGCCTGCTGCAAAAGGCGCGTGAAAATAATGCCGGAAATTTGGCTGAGCCCTATAAGCTTGCAGCTTCATACACGGTTACTTATAATGACAAGGGCATTCTGTCTCTCTATTATGAGATTTCCCAGCACAGTCCCGCTCAGCCCCTGGCGGAGGTGCGATGCGGCGACAGCTGGTCATTGGAGGATGGCCTTCCCTACCCCCTTCCCTTGCCCAGGCGCAGCAAGGGAATCAAGGCTTGCCTAAACGCCATGCCGCCGGGTACCGATCCCCTGGCCTGGAAAAAGGCTGTGTATAGGCATTACCAAGAACGCAACAGCTATCTTACGCCTAAGGGCATTGTGCTGTATTTCCCTGCCTGCACACTACCCAGCAGCAAATATGAATTTTTAGAGTTTCACCTGACCGGGACACCTCAGCCAAACAACGCCACGAGTATCCATGCAGCACCAACGCTCGCCCCTCCAGTTAAAAAGTAAGCAAGCCCTGGCAGACTCCGCCCCTTTCTCAATGCACGCGGCGAGTGATTTTGGGCAATCCGGCAGGCCTCATTGATGACGTCATCGGCAGAAACACCTTGCTTTGCTGCCGCATCGTCTCGTACCACAAACATCGCCTGCTCAAATACGCCAAGCTCCGGGAATTTTACTAAAACAACCTTACGCGATAGACCCTTAACCATCAATTCATCACACTCCAAGCTTTACCTGTGGCTGTATCCTCCCCTTTATTTTAGATAAATATACCAAACCACCCCGATTACGGCAGTAGCAGGACAAAAAATATTGACAATATACAAATTTATGATAAGATGACGGAGTAGGATGTGGGTAGAAATTATGGTTAATATATCGGTTATCTTCTCATAAACCTCTGCATTTTGGCCAAGCTGCAAAAAAATTTATACTGGAAGGAATGTTCCAAATGAAAAAAATGACCAGAAAATTCAATTCTCTCTTATTGTCCGTAATGATTATCATCAGCCTAATGCCAATCCGGGGAATGGCATCATCAAGCCAAACCGTGTACAACGGAGAAGGCTTCATGGTTGAATACAGCATACATGACGGCGGCAGCCCCGCAAAGCATCGTATAGAATGCAGAATAGAAAATACTGGTACGGAAATAATCAGAAATTGGGCATTAGGCTTTGAGTTGCCCGATGGTCAAATAATAAGTGAATTAAACAGCCAGCTAATATCCCATCGTTTTGATGATTATCTTATTATTGAAAATTCCGGCAGACCCGGAAATCTAAATATTATCCCCGATCAGTCTGTTCATTTTACATTTTTTATCACAGCTGATGATCCAATACTCCCTCAAGCCTTTGAACTCTGCAAGCCGTACTTAACGGATGTAACTGACAGTACGAGTGTGTTTTTTGACAATGGCTTCATTTCCATTGCTAACATTGGGGATGAACCCATAGACAATTGGTATATTAGTTTTGATTTTGTTGGAAATATACCGAACGACATCAATCAAGGTTCACTGGTGGAGCAATATAACGACTATTGCCTGCTTCGTAGCTTGTATAATAATTCTATTGTGCAGATAAATGGTACAGAACAAATTAACCTTCATAGTGGGAATGTCTATGCAATAAGCAATATAACGGTATATACGGCTCAATTTGCCCCCATTGACCCCGATACTTACCCAACACGTTTTGAGGATGCCGAAATTGAGCTACTGGAAACAGAATCGTCATTGGATTTTCTTGGGTATATTGACGCTGAAATTAAAGAAAATTGGTTTGCGTTTACACCTGAAATTGATACCTTAGCTGACATTACATTTGAATGTGACAACCCTGATATTACAATTGAACGCTATGATCCTGAGCGTAATAGCCTTTCGGATGACTTGCTACTTCAGACAATTTTGCTCAACGAGGTTCAGTACATAAAAGTTGGCGGGAATATTTCTGATTCAGCCGTTTATTCGCTGACAATTGAAGAGGTTGGGGCATATGACTATGATGACGATGAACTGACTAATTATGAAGAAATTGCAATATATGGCACCGATCCCGAAAACGAAGATACAGACGGTGATGAACTCACAGATGGTGAAGAAATCGCGCTGAACTTAAATCTGAGCCTTAATCCCAAATTAAACCCTTCAGAGCCCATGTCAGATGGGAGTACATTGGATTCTGAACGGGAATTTGATCAAGACTTGGGTGATGATTCATACGATGATGATTTCTTTGAGGGCAATACCGCGATACCCAGCATAAATGTTCGCTCATGCGGCTTGGCAAGGAACGAGGTATTTATTGCCGGTTCAAAGGATTTGGCTGTTACGCGTAATCCCGCTATTATAGGTAAAGCTGTAGATATTGACCTTTCTGACAGAGTTAAAGGCGGAAGAATTACATTTACGTTAGAAGAACCCCGCCCATTAAATGAAATTATGATTTTCCGATGTACACCAGATGATAAGGATCTTATTCCTATAGATACTAAAAGCGGAGGGGAAAACGAAATATACGCCGGGCTAGAGGGAAGTGGGATTTATTTTGCCGCAGATATTGTTGACTATATGCAATATCTTGATATTGATATGGAAGACGACGACTACTGGTTTGAGGTCGATGAAAATGGTGACATGGTGGATGTGGAAGATGAAATCATAGAGGAAGACCCATCGCCCTTGCCCCCAGATACATCGCCTGAGCCTTCACCGGGTAACAAAACCGTGTACAACGGAGAAGGCTTCATGGTTGAATACAGCATACATGACGGCGGCAGCCCTGCAAAGCACCGTATCGAATGCAGAATAGAAAATACCGGTACGGAAACAATCAGAAACTGGTCATTGGGCTTTGAGCTTCAGGACTGTCAAATATCAGAGCTTGTAAGCGGCATTGTTTCCTATCACTCAGAGGATTATGCCATCATATCCAATCCCGGCACCCCTGGTAATCTGAATATATCTCCCGGTCAGTCGGCAAGCTTTGGCTTCTTCCTCTTAGGAGATAACCCATTGCTGCCTGAATCGTTTGAGCTTTGTGATCCGGTTTTGTTGCCTGTGTCTGACGTAAGCACCGGGTTCAATAACGGTCATATTTCTGTTTCCAACAATGGGGATACGGATATTGAAAATTGGTATGTCCGCTTTAATTTCACCGGGAATATCAGCCCGGATAACATCCATCAGGGTTCCCTGGTGACACTAAACGGAGACTCATGCCTGATAAGGGGTCTGAGCTTTGACTCGCCCATAGCCCCCGGGGCATCCAAAAGCATTAACATTGGCCAATCTGTATCCGGCATAAGCAATGCCGAGGTATATACATCTCAATTTATTCCGGGTACGCATGACCCTAATTCCCAAATTTCCGCACATGGAGGGTCATGGAGGAACCCCGGGGGCGCGGCGGTGCGGCGGCTGTCGTCAGCTGTCAGCGCGGATGTTATGATTGCGGTAACAACCAAGAATTCGAAGAATGTACAAACGGAAACACATATAAGACTGCTGATTGACAAAATGGCTGAAGATAACCCCGGCCTTAGGTTTTCCTTGGCGGAAATAAGCTCCTCCGGCGTTTGGCGTCCCGGCGGGTGGACCTCCTCCGCGGCACAGGCTAAAAATAACCTTAAATCATTTTTATGGTCTGCCAGGGCAACAAGCACCCTTAACAGCGACCTGAACAGCTTGTTGAATAACTTTGGCAGTTCCTCGCCAAACAGACACCTAATACTTTTTTCTGGATTAGATTACAGAGATGACCTTTCATACAGAACAACAGATGCAATAGACAACGCCCACAGAAAAGGGATCGCACTGTCTGTCATGTCAGGCAAGCACAAGCAATACTCCCATTTTTACAACGTAGGTAGAACCGGGGGCATTACTTCAAACGGTCACTACTGCATCTACCAGAGCCATGAGGCCGCACAAAAGGCCGAACGCCTTTCCCAGCTTGTTTCCAGGCCGGTTACGCCTGTTAACGGCAGAACGTCAATTATCCTTAGGGGCGGGGGTGTGGTAACTCTTGATAAATACCCGGATTTTACGTACAGGGACACAGATACCGACGGCGATACCCTGATGGATGCCGATGAGCTTATCAGGGGAAGCAAGGCTGTTATGAATCTTACAAAGGCCGCTGCGCATTATCTGGGAAGGTCCTTCCCGGCAAATTCCAGGCTGTATGTTCCTGTGTTTGATTACTACTCAGACCCAACCCTTAAGGATACTGACGGTGATGGGCTTCAGGATAATGTTGATTTAGCCCCCCGCATTCCGTACAGGGAACCCGTGATATTTGTGGCTGAGAAAAAAATGAAGGATGTTGGAATAACGAATAACAAATTCTCCGGCGGCAGCAGGTTTGCCTCGTCAAAGCCTCTTCAGCGGCACGGATATGCCGTTGGCTACAGTGTATTCGGCTATGACGGCACAACGGCCGGGTTTAGCAGCTTTGTAAATTCTGTGCTGAATAACGAGAAGGCATACAGAACCAATGCCGACTTCCAGAACAGAAATACTAAATTAACATTTGTGGCGGATACCAGCGTTTCCGGCAAGATTATTTATGACTATATTGAATCAGCCGGCACAACAGGGGCAAGCCGGGTTAGAAAAGTGCTTATCCATGACAAAAAGAAAACCCGCGATGAGATCAAGTCAGCGATTAACCCAAATTTCCGTTACCGCAGCATGACCACCTTCAACGCAATCGCCAAGCCCTCAAGCAAAAGGGTTCACGAGAGTGTGGACTACTATCTTTACTCCAAGCAGGACCTGACTTCAAGATTGTTTGAGTATGAGGCCTATCAGTCAAGCAGCGGCAGCTACAAGGCACGCAAGGTCCCAGACAGCATCACCCGGTGCATTGTCAAGCCCATGCCGGAATCCACGGCGGACTTCTACGCCATGCACAACGGCAAATATATGTTAAAGAGCCTGCCCATGTTCTCGCGGCCATCCACCGAAATGCCGGTTGCTTACACCCAGGCACTTGCCGAGCTGTCAATGGAGGCAAGCACGCTTGCCTACGACGACCATCTGCGTATAGACCGGGTTGGGCAGAACGGCTCGCCGCCGCTGCTGCGCAGGATGCTCCAGGAGCTGGGTTTCACCAACATAAACCACTACAACTACAACGACAACAACGAGGACAATGTTAGCTTTACAACAGCGCGGAAGGGAGATGTTACCGCGGTTATCATCCGCGGGACAGACAGTGTTGAATGGAAGGGGAATTTTAAATTGTGGCAGGATAGAAATACTCCCGGGGAGGACCATTACAGCTTTAGAGCCGCCGCCGATGGGGTCAAGGCTGTGATTGGCACAGGCTTCAGCAAGCTGTGGATCACCGGGCACAGCAGAGGTGCGGCGGTGGCCAATCTTGTGGCGGCGGACCTGACCAACAACGCCACCCGCAGCAGAATCTACGCCTACACCTTCGCCACGCCGAACGTGACCACAAAGCCAAAAAATCAAGCACAGTATATGAACATCCGCAACTATGTCAACACCCAGGACTTCGTAACCGGCGTACCCCTCACCGCCTGGGGGTACGACAAATACGGCGTAACTGAGGTGTTTGAGTCCACCGACTACAGGAGAAATAATGATGCCTTCGCAAGGGCGTACCTGTCGCTTGGTAAAGTGGGGATGAATGTGAATAATACTGGGAAGAGTGCGGTGAGAGATTTTTACAAAAAGGCAAAAACAGTGAATGAGTATTACAGCGCAGTTGCCCCATTGTTTAACTTGTGCTACGACCACATTGCTGTAAAAGCAATAGGTGGAGAAATCAATAACACGGAAGTAGCTCTCACATTTGGCATAAACAAGTTCTGGATATTAAGATTCTTCAAAAATCAAGCAGATACAACTATCTTCTATGCTCATACTCCTGAAACATACTACGCATACATTGCGCAGAGGTGGTGAATATGAAGCTACTTTGGAGGCGATGGTGGATAATAGCAGGGGTTTCTGTTCCTGTGGGGATAATTTCAGTCTTTTTGGTCTTTTTTCTTGTGCAGTTCGTAGAAACTAGCTCTGGAACCCTTGGGTCTGGACTTGAGCAAGTTATGTTTATCATAATTGCACCCCCTATTGTCTATTACATTCTTATATTTGCCTTAAGTATTTGGATATGTAAGGCAAATATAGTGCAGGCAATTATCGTGGCGGCGACATCCCCGCTTTCTGTTGTTGCCCATGGTTATTGGCTTTGGCTTTTGCTTTTCGGATAAATTAACAGAGGTGGTGAATGAGGTGAAAAAAGATTTTTGGAATCGTTGGTGGATTGTTTTTGCTTTTTCTGCACCAATTTATATTGTATCTAAGGTTCTGGCACTTCTTTCTATGGCTTTAGGTTCAGGGTTAAGTTCGTTAGGTTATTTTTTCTTTGGACTACCTATTATTTGCTACATCCTTACATTCGTGGTGAGCTTTTTTGTCTGTAAGAGAAATATAAAGCAAGCAATTGTAGTTGCAAGTACTTCGCCCACTTCAATCTATGCATATGGCTGGCTTATTTTCTTAGCGGGAGCGGAGTTGGGGATATGGTGGTGAAGGTACAACAAATACAACCATATTTTATTCGCATACGCCGGAGACATATTATGCTTATATTGCGCAGAGGTGGTGAGGGTGATGAAGTTGTTTTGGAAGAGATGGTTAATAATGTCAGGTATATCTGTCCTTACATCTGGATTATCATTCCTATTGGCATACATACTTGCACTAATTTTTCCTGGGGACGGTTTCTTACCTGGATTACTGACCTTCTTAATCTGCTACCCGACAATTCACTACATTTTATTGTTTGCTACAAGCGTTTGGGTTTGCAAGAAAAACATAAAACAAGCATTTCTCATTTTATTTACTTCTCCGATTTCACTCGTTATACAGTATTATTTCTTTCAGTTTTTAATCACGGATATTATATAGTTCAGGAGGATAGTGTATTGGAAAATTACGTCAACACCCAGGACTTCGTAACCGGCGTACCCCTCACCGCCTGGGGGTACGACAAATACGGCATGACCGAGGTGTTTGAGTCCACCGACTACAGGAGGGATAATGATGCATTTGCAAGAGCGTATTTGTCGCTTGGTAAGGTGGGGATGAACATCAGCGGCTCCGCGGCAAGGGGGGCAGTGAAGAATTTCGGGAAGGCTGCGAGGAATGTGGATGAGTATTATAATAAGACACCTAAGAATAATCCTCGATCATTATTTGATCTGTGTTATTACTATATTGCCCCAGCGGCAATGGGGCAAATAGAGTATGGATTTATTGAGGGTATAGATTTATTCACTAAAAACCCCGGGTATAGGCTTATTTTAGTCTTCTTCAGAAATAATTCCAATACAACTATCTTCTATGCTCATACACCTGAAACGTACTACGCTTATATTTCGCAAAGGTGGTGAGTGAGGTGAAGTTGTTTTGGAAGAGATGGTGGATTGTTTTTGGATTATCTGTTATAGCTTGCGCAGTATCTTTCTTTTTGATGTGGGGATTAGCAGAACGTTTCCCTAAAAGCGGTTTTTTAGCTAATTTAGATTATTTTTTCATAGGTTTACCTGCTACATACTATTGCATTGTATTTGTACTGAGTTTTTTTGTCTGTAAGAGAAATATAAAGCAATCCGTCATTGTTGCGGTTACCTCTCCAATGTCTGTTGCTGTGCATTTTGTATTTTTTTACTGGATTTATATGTCGTGGATTTATTGGTTACTGTAAAGGTGGTGAGAGTGATGAAAAAAGATTTTTGGAATCGTTGGCTGAAGGTATTTGCTCTCTCTGTGCCAACAAGTGCAGTGTCTGTGATTTTAGCATTCTTGCTGAAATTCCCTGAAGAAGGATTCTTAGGGCTTACACCGCTCATCATAGGATCCCCCATCATCAACTATGGCTTTATATTTGCCTTGAGCATTTGGATATGTAAGGCAAATATAGTACAGGCAGTTATCGTGGCGGCTACATCTCCACTTTCCATTGTTGCCCATGGCTGGTTTATTTTCTTAGCGGGAATGGATTGGGGAATATGGTGAAGACACAACAAATACAACCATATTTTATTCGCATACTCCGGAAACGTATTATGCATATATTGCGCAGAGGTGGTGAGGGTGATGAAAAAAGATTTTTGGAAAAGATGGTTGCGTGTCCTTGGGTTTTCACCTCTTGTAAGTGGCATTTCTTTTGTTTTAATGGTTGCCTGTTCGCTACTTTTCCCTTTGAGTGGAGGGTTTGGGCTTGCTTCCTTAAGCTATTTTTTTACCGGACTCCCCATCACCTATTACATTCTCATATTTGCCTTGAGTATTTGGATCTGTAAGGCAAATATGCTACAGGCAGTTATCGTGGCGGCTACATCCCCACTTTCCATTGTTGCCCATGGCTGGCTTATTTGGTTAGCGGGGGTGAATTGGGGAATATGGTGAAGACACAACTTTCATAAGCGTTGTCTTGCCAGCTCCATTATTCCCGATAATTGATGTTATGGACGAAGAAGGGAGTGAAAAAGATACGTTTTTCAAAGAAAATCCATCATATCTCTTTTCGATATTCTTTAGCGTCAAGTTCATAACACCATCTCCTCAATTTTTAAGGTTGGTTGCATTGAATGTTATTTTTTGTGTTAGAAAATTGAAATCCTCATCCTTCACATTGGAAATCGTCACATTCAAATTTTCTTCCGCAATAATTGTATCGAAAAAATTCAATAGATTTTTTCGATACTTCCCTATTTTTTCAAATTCGGAAACAGAAATCTGCTTAAACTCAATACGGATGCTACAACTTGGTTGAGCAGAATACTCAGTTAGTCTAGTTATAATATTTTCTGTTTCCTCGGCTATCTCTTGTGACAATTCTTTTTCTGTAACAATGATGCCTTTTATGAAGTTTTCTCTACAAAGCACAGACTTATCATCTATATCTTTCAAGTGCGGAAAATCTTCCGCTGTGCTTTTTCGATGCAAATCCAAAATCATAAAATAACACTTGGTTTGAGACCAATCATCACTCACAATTCTGAATATCTCTACATCCGATGAGTTGAGCTCTCTGATGATTTTCATATCATTAACCATGTATGAATCCACCTTTCCCTACAGCAAAATTTTTGTGTCACGACTTGCCACTTATCACATGCCTTTTTTATTCTACCATAAGCAAACGGTTCGGCAAGGTTCTGATTGGCTACCCCCTTCTCCACATTTAGCGGAGAAGGGGGGTAAGCGTTGTGTAAAGCCCCAATCACAATCACGCTTATATTATCATTTCCTCCATTCTCCAAAGCCGTTTGCATCAGAACATCAGAAATCTTTTTTGGGTCGATATTTCCATTGAGGATAGAAGCGATTTCATCTTTTTTGAGCATATCTGTAAGACCATCGGAACAAATCAAAAACACATCGCCAGCCTGTATTTCAGCGGATGCAATATGGGCTTCCAAAATAAACTCATCTTCAAAAACCCCGAAATGCTGCGTCAGTTTATTTCGATCAGAATCATACAGTGCTTCGCTCTCTTTGATGATGCCCAAATTCACCTTTTGCTGTGTTGCCGTATGGTCTAAAGATAATTGGACGAGCCGATTTTCACGAAAGAGATATATCCTGCTGTCGCCAATGTTGTAGGCGTTGGCCATATCATCTTTTAGACACAGCATAGCGAGAGTCGAGCCAATTCTTACCCCATTTTTTTTACTTTCAGAACATAATGCAGCGTTGACATCCTGAATATACTCATCAACGGCGTTCAATTGTGCTTCGTTATCAATGCACAATATCCGATCGCTATATCGGCCAAGAGTGGAAACCGCACAATGGGATGCAAAATCCCCACGAGATTCACCGCCCATTCCATCACAAACAGCAAAAATGCCCCTGTCATGAGTTGTTACCGAAAAATCAAAACTATCGTCAGGCGATTGTAAATACTGACCATTTACATATAAATTGTCCTCATTGCTGAGGCGTTTCAACCCCTTTTCCGTTTTTGCGGCAATGCTGAAAATCATTTACACCCTCCCCTTGACGAGTCATGTTGCGGTGTCGTTATTTAACCATAATTTTGATAGTCGCGGTTTCACCTGATTTTTTTGCAGTTATGGTGATAACCCCAGCTTTTATGGTGGTAATTTTTCCGCTCTTCTTGTTGATTTTTACAATGCTGGAATCACTGCTTTTCCATGTTGCTTTGCCTGCTCCTGAACCCCCTGTGGTTTTCAATGTGCGTTTTATACCTTTATCCAGCATGAGATTACTGCCATTTCCAATTTTGAGAGATTTCTTGGCAGGAGGTTTGGCAGCGGAAACCGGTTTGATAGATTTTGAGGGTATGCTGCCTGAATATCCTGTGGCTTTGACTGTAACCGTTATTTTTTTGCCGATGTCGGTTTTTTTGATTTTGTATTTAGCTTTTGTAGCCTTTTTTATGGTTTTACCGTCACGCTTCCATTGATATTTTAACCTTTTGGCGTTGAACTTGCTTGTATTGGCTTTTAGCGTTTTACCAAGCCTCGCTTTGCCTTTAATTGACACACCCCCCACCAATTTAGGAGCCCATTTCGCATATAATGTAATGGATTTTGAAACAGTGTCCTTGTTGAAATTCCACCTTTTCTTCAATGCCGGGTCTTTATACCAACCAACAAGACCATAACCCTTTAAGATTGGATTTTTCGGTTTGATAATCTTACTGCCTGCTGTAACGAATACCGGCGCAACGGTACTGCCCCCATTTGTTACAAAAGTGACTTTAGGGGCTGCTTTCCACCGTGCGGTCAATGTAATATCGGTAGTTACGGTGAAGCTCCCTAAATTTATCTTTGTGTTGCCTGAATACCAACCGTCAAAGGAAAAACCGGTCCTAGCCGGGTTGTTAACACCGGTAATTTTTCTGCCGTAGTCCACGGCAAGCTTAGCTGGGACACCACTGCCGCCGTTTGCGTTAAAGTTAACGGTATAAGCAACGCGGAAACTGCCAATCGGTAAAATCCTGACAGCAGCAGTCTTAGGTATTATAGTTGCATCCCCAAGCTGACCGCTTCCGTTAGCACCCCACGCAATAAGGGAACCATCTATTTTAACTGCTGTGGTGTACGATGCTCCTGCCGATACTGTATATATGTTATCCATAATCTTTTTAGGTTTTTCTCTATCAATCATTGTGCTGTCACCGAGCTGCCCGGATGTATTACTACCCCATGCCCAAAGGGTTTTATCTTTTTTGACAACCATTGTATGCGTATTGCCTGATGATACGGTTTTAACTCCATCCATGATTTTTACAGGAACAGTTCTTCTATCCTTGGTACCATCACCGAGTTGGCAGGACGAGTTATTACCCCACGCCCAAAGGCTCCCATCGGTTTTGATTGCCATGCTGTAATCGCCGCCTGCAGAAATGGACTCAACGCCGCTCATAATTTGCAGCGGATTTGTTTTACTTATAGTTGTACCATCGCCAAGCTGACCGCTTCCGTTATTACCCCACGCCCAAAGGCTCCCATTGGTCCTAAGTGCCAAGGTATGGTTGCCGCCTGAGGAAACATATGCAACACCGCTCATAATTCGCATTGGGACTATTGCCGTTATGACGTCGCCGAGTTGACCGGACGAGTTATTGCCCCATGCCCAAAGTGAGCCATCGGTCTTTACTGCCATGGTGTGGGTATTACCTGTTGAAACAGACGCAACACCATCCATTATTTTTACGGGTTTGTTCTGTTGGATTGTGTTTCCGTTTCCAAGCTGACCGCTCCCATTGAAGCCCCATGCCCAAAGTGTTCTATCAGTCTTCACAGCCATGGTGTGGCTATTGCCTGCCGAAACAGACGCAACACCGTCCATTATTTTTATGGGTTTGTTCTGTTGGATTGTGTTTCCGTTTCCAAGCCGACCGTTCGAGTTATTGCCCCACATCCAAAGTGAGCCATTTTTTTGAACGGCGGCAGAATGACTTGCGCCGGCAGAAATGGTTGCGATTGGCGTATCACCGATTGCCCTCACAGGCGGCGTGATTACAGGCAGCCATCCAAAACACAGGACAACCGCCAAGAAAATGGTAACTATCTTTTTCATGCTGATTCCTCCATAAAAATAGATTCCAGTTTTGAATTCTGAGTTCTTTATGATAACTCTCGGTATCGGTACACGATTCGGCTTCGGCTGGTGTCGTTGTCCAGCGGTTTACCCTTTTGGGGTGTATCTTCCCACGAAGACCAGTTGCCATATCTCCCATATGTGTATGTATTTATTCGGCTCCGATCCCGGTAACGGTATTCTGTTTGTGTTTTTGATGGAACAGTCCATTTTTCGCCATTTTCGTCTTCAAACGTCCCTTCGGGAATGGTCTTCTTGCGGCTGTCTATTTCCCTTCCGTCTTTTTGTGAGGGGTTTGATGTACTCCAACCGCTCCAGCTTCCCCAATTGCCCCATTCTGATGTTGTATCAATAAGTTTCCAGCCAGAATCGGGGGGTGTCGCACTGTTTGTTCTCTTCTTCTCGTATATTCGATAGGAATACTGCTCTTTTGATTCGATTTCGCGTGTTTCGGACTTTTTTGGCTTTTCTTCTTTCCATTTACTCCACAAACCCCACGAAGGCTCTGGTGTAGGTTCTGGTGTTGGCTCCAACGTGGGTTCGGGCGTAGGTTCCGGTGTCAGCTTCGGCGTAGGGGTTGACGTTGGCACAGAAGTTGGAGGTGGTTTATTCGGACTGTTAGTCAAAAAGAAAGCAGAAGCTCCTATGCCGATTATTAATGCTATTACACCTAATACGATGAACAAACCCTTCCGAGATGGCCCTGCTGGCTGGGACGGTTTTGGGGGGATCGGCGGCTTGGGTTGCTCAGACGGTTTAAGTGGCTCAAGCGGTTTAGGTGGCTCAGATGGCTTGGGTTGCTCAGACGGTTTAGGTAGAACGAGCGGCTCAGAGTCTTTGCCGCATTTCGGGCAACTATATCTGGGGGCATCGCCCCAAACACTAGATGTGTTTTCCGTTAATTCAGTATCGCAATCAGGGCAAATGGGATCCCCCCCCTTAAGAGAGAGGAGACCATTTTTGTCTCCGTAGGCAAGCAAATCATTTTTCGCTTCGGAAGGATTTTTATATCGGTCAGCTCTGTTATAAGCACACATTTTCAAGATTATGTTTGACAGTTTCGTATCGACATGGGAAGGCGGAGGTATTTTTTCTCCCTGTATACGCCTTTGTAAAGCCGTTTCTTGGTCATTGAAAGTCGGAGTAGTAGGCGGGAGCGGCAAAAAAGGCAAACGGTTATCATTGAGCAGACGGTACAAAACAATACCCAACGAGTATATATCCACACTTGCCCCATAGTCTTCACCCTTGAAAACCTCTGGTGCCATGTAAGAATTTGTCCCTTTTTTAGACAGGCCGCTTGAAGTTTTTTCAAGTTGCCGCGCGATTCCAAAATCGCCGAGCTTATAATGATTATCATCGCTGATGAAGATGTTTTGTGGTTTGATGTCGCGATGAATCAAATCTTTTGAGTTGCAAAGTTCCAACGCAGAACACATATCAATACCAAGCCGGACGGCATCGCCCACCGAAAAGGATTCTTTTGCTTTTTTTAATAGGTCGGTCAGCAATTCCATTTTGATGAAAATATCGTGACCAACTCCGTTTTCCTTTGGAATAACGAGATGTTCCTCATAGGAAACAATGTTTTTATTATTTCCCTTCAATGAATACATAACAGATATTTCATCCGTTATATTTTTGACAATCTGATGGAAATATTCGCTGGCCACGCTTCGGTCGTCAGACATACTTTCATCCATAAATTGGCGGATTTCTTCATTGCTTTTGGGGATGGAAATGTGTTTTATGGCACAATAATACTCCTTGCCGAATTCCTCCCGGACAGCTTTATAGACTTTCCCGAAACTTCCTTCGCCAAGAACGCTCTCAATTTTCCACACGCCCCATAAGGGTTCAAATTTTTGAATGTCCGACATTTTTTATCCTTTTACTCCCTTAAAAAATTCTAACCGTTTTCGTATCTACCAGACAAGATATTTTGGAAGCCAACTCGCTGCGGTATATGTCTTGCTTTGGGCAGACTCATACTCTTTAGCGCAAGCATCAAGAGCTTCCCCAAATGCTTTCAGGGATTCACGAAATTTTACCGATGTGGAATCGCCACTGTCAACATCATCCCATTTTTGTCCAAACCCCACCGCATCCGGGCCTTTCCAGCCGGAAGCAAGCATATCTTTTATATCCGATTTCACAGAATTCATTTCCTTTTTTTGGGCGGAACAGTATTTGGTGATTGCCGATGCGACCTCACGCAAATCACTGTGGTTCACCTCAATCAGAGCCATTGCTTACACCTCACTTAAATTGATCTGCCAATTTTATATTGACAGTTTCTGTGTCCTTGTATCCGGGGCTGACTTGTTGCTCAAGCAAGTTAATATAGTTCTGAAGCACGGTCGAACGCGCTTCGTTGCTTTCGAATAACTGGTGCAACGCCGTTTGGGCCTTTGTACCCGCCCCGCCTTTCCAGCCGCTGAGTTTATTTGCCTTGCCCTTCAATGTGTCAAATGCACTGTTGATGTTTCCATTCACGGCCCGGAGCTTGTTTATTGAAGAATTGATTCTAACAGTATCAACGATTTGTTTTGCCATTTTCAACCCTCCCCTGTTGCCGCTTCAATTAACGAGGCAATAAGATTTTTATCTACCTTGTTAAGTTCACGGGAAACGTACTCATATTTGCTGGCAATCTTGTCAATGCAGTTGCCGCATAAATCTTGACCGATATTGGTGAAATCACGCCGGACGCCAAATTCAATGTCACGCAGTTCAGTGACAATGCTACGCATCTCCCGCTTACACTCATCCAGATTCATTCGATTACCCTCCCATGTTTTCGTTGGCTTTGCTTTCTGCGGTGGCAAAGCGGTCGGCGGCATCACTTAGGTATGTTTGAACCTTGCCAAGTGTTGAACTCCCGCTGGTCAGGAAATTGATCCACACAAATTTTCTCATGTCAAGAGGGCTGACCTCACGAAAGGCAAGCCTCAGTGCCCCATCCAACCTTCGCAAGCGGGTGTTTAGGCTGCCTATGCGTGTTGCGTATTCGCTGAGTTTTGTGGTATCGGCCTTGAAGTATGGGTTGTTGGCGGCGTATTTATTCCCTTTGGAAATCTTCAAAAGCCACTCGACAATTTTAGTGACAGCGTTTTTGATTGCTTTGAAGCAACCCACAAAGAAATCCTTAATATTTTTGGCTATTTCTTTACACTTTTCTATGAAGTGAATGCCGGCTTCAATAAGTTCAATAAGGCGAATGACAGCATCAGGGTCATTAAGAAAATCCAAGATAAACGGCAGGCATAGCACGAGGGCTGATGCAATAAAGGGATGTTCCCCCACAAAATCTGTAATCATTTTATCAACACCAAGTTCACGCATAACATCGAATAGGGTGTCTGGGTTGTCCTTAATTGTGTCCAACAGGGTAGGGTACAACTCTTTAATCACAGCCAAAATGTCAAGAAGCGAAGAACTACCTTCTCCGTTGCCAATTTTCATTTCAATAATATCCATGACAACTTTGGCAATTTCATGTCTCTGTTCGGGGGGATAATTCTCAAGAAGATTATTGATTAGTTCGCTCATAAGTGAACTGGTGGGGCCTTCTTTTATGCCGTCTTCAGGGCCATTATTTAGTTTTCCATTTGAAATATGCGAAAATATATCGTGCATATCGGCAAAATTGCCGTTATCGTTGGTTTCTACAAAAAAGTGTGCGAACTCAGGATGCACCTCACCCTGTTGGTGTACATAATCATTTTCCCCATACACCCCCAATATCTTTTGCCGTTGCGATTCGTAATAGGCATCACCCCACAACCGCTTGGCCGCATCAATGGTCGCTTGGTTAAATCCGGGGCCATCAATGGATATACAGCTTATTATTCTGCCGCCGTATATGGAGAATAATGCGGCATACATTGCGTTGTTGCCACCTTGCGAATGTCCGGTTACATATAACTTATTCCCCTCCCGGTGGTGTGCTCCAACCGTTTTCTCAAAATACTTCAATGCCCATTCCTGCATATCGCTTGAACCGTTTCCATATGCAGAATCTGCATTATATCCCCAGTTTCCATCGCCTGTCCCGCGATATGCAACGTAAATAGTCCCATCTGGATACTGAAATGTTGCGGCATACATTGTTCCATAGCCTTTATCCGGGAAGCTGGTACCGGCAATTTTGACATTGCCAAAACCGTTAGCCTCAATGATTATTCTCAGCTCACTTACTCGATCCTTTCCGCTAATCGGATCAATAAATTTGAAGCTTTTATCGTTTAAAATGGCACTTAAAGTACGCCCTCCAAGACGCATACCACCATTTCCCGACAGAGCATACATCAACGCTGAAAAGGCTGCGCTTGCATCATATGAGACACTCATGCTTGCTTCACCTCTTCCGATTCGATCTCTACAATGCGGTCATAAATTTGTATGACCGAAAAATAGCGAAACATACCCTGCCCAATTACATCATCAATTTGCGTATCGGATAAAGAATAATATACATCCTCCTCCAGCGCAACAAAACTTATCGTTATACCAATGTCTTTCTCACAGAATATTTTGATGAAATTGCCCAGCAACGGCTTATCAAAGCGGGAAAAGGGTACGGCAATTGCCACAGAGACTGCGGTATCATCGTCTGTAGAATACTGCTCAAAGCTCGTATCGGTGGGCAGAGATAATGTATGCGTTGGCACACGGTAAAAAACCTTGGTATCGTCAAATGCATCATCAGCAGATGATTTGATTGTTTCCGTCATTTGCTGCTTATATTTCACGGCAAGGTAATTGTCTTTGAAAGCATATCCATTTTCGGATTTAATGCTGTCCACCAGTATATCATCTGGGAAGACTTCAGATTTAACAAGGTGTTGCTGCATTCCTCTGTTTGCATAACTCACACCCCACGACCCAACATACTCAAACTTCTCGCCGTACTTTTGCTCCATATATGCCAAAGCGGCATCGTTCACATTCTGCTGTTTTTCCATACAGCCTACACCTCCCAATGATAATGCGGTAAACAAGATTGCCAAAAACAAAATTCGCTTCATCGTTCCGCCTCCCCCGCCGCCCCCTTGCTGCAAATCGCAAGGGAGCGGTCTGCTAAAGTTTCCTACTTAAACGCATCGGCGAGCTGCGTATTTACCGTTTCGGTTTGTTCATACTGTGCCGACACGTTGGTACGCAGAAATTTGACATACTGTTCGAGGACATCGTAGTATGTTTGAAAATACTGGTTTGCGAACGACTCATACGATGCGCGTGTTTCGTCAGACGCTTTGCCTGTCCAAACAGAGGACAAATTGTTAACAGTCGCCTTGCTGTCGTTTAGAAGTTGCTGAAGCTGCTGATTGTCGTTCTCGACTTGTGTAGCGATCGCCAATACCTGTTCGCTATCAATGGTAATTTGCGTCATTGTTCATTCCCCCTTTTTAATTTGCCAGCGTTTTTACACCGGTGACATTGCCGTCGCGAGTATCTTCGTAATTCTTTTTTTGTTGCGCCAAAGCCTGTGCCGCTTGCTCCAAATGGTCTGTCATTGCTTTTAACTTATCGCAGAATCCCGTGATTTGGTCTACGAACGCAAGGTTGTCTGCGGCTTTCCACGCTTCACCCATTGTTCTGGCGGTGTTCATCAGACGATTGTATACGTCTGAATAATCGCCTGATAGCTGGGTGAATTTGTCAGACGCTTTCTGGAGTTCGGGTGGGTCTACAACGAGTTTCATGGGGTATCCTCCTTTAGTTTTTTTTATTCTATAATGCCGAAGCACTATATTCAAATGAGAATGAGTTTGGTCGAATTGCGGATGCCCGCATCGTATACCGTTAGGTTTCGATCCAACGGTTCGCCGTTATTTGCGTAAAGCAATACCGAGTTTGCTCCGCCCTTATATCCGCTTCCCGGCTGTGACTCGACAATTTTAACAAGCAACTGTGTGGCCTCCCCGATTTGCTTGCCTGTGGGAAGATATACATCATAATGCCTCCCATCTGCGGGAAGATATACGTCAACGAGATATTTTTTCATATTCATCCCCCTTCCGTCATTGCAAAAGTTTTATAAGAGATGCTGCTGCGTTATTCACAACGAACCCGAAATCCGTCTCCAGCTCCGCCATATAGTCCTGCGGCTTTTTGTGTATGGTCAAGCGGTATTGCGTGTTTATTCCGCTTCCAACCCATATTCCGCAGTTGCCGTTTATATGCGTTTTATACCAATCTTCTACCGTGAACGGTGTGAGTGAGTTCAGGCTTTCGGCAACGATAAAATGTACATTATATGCCTTGTCACATTTTGCCATGGCAAGCTGAAGCCTGTTCAACAGCGTGTCATCGTCCGCTTCTTTTTCTTCGCTCTCCGCTGGTTTATATCGTTCAAGCATCGTTTTCAACAGAGAAACAGATTGAATAACCACAAACACTGGTTCAAACTGTGGCAGTGGATTGCCGGCTTCAAGACAGTCTTTGTATGTGTTGTTACGGGTGAGGACGATATTGAAAATTTCCCGAACCCCTTCGACGCAGGCATCTGCATCGTTGAAAATTTGCAATGTATCCAGCTTTGTTTGAATCTGTGTTTTGCCCATTGGTGCAAGAATCATCGTTTTCGCCATATAGCGATTGGCAATCAAAAAACCAAGTGCCTCGGAGAAGTCCTGCCATTCTTGATTTACAGACAGAATCAAATCAACGGCACTTGCCGTGAAGTCATAATAAGCAATCTCCAGCGTTGCTCTTTCAACCCCTATCGGGATCCTGCTTAAATCACCTGATTGTATACTGCTTGACAGGAACTGCTCCGTTACCTTTTCCGGTAGGACAGGAACGCTTGATGCCCCTGCGCCAGAATATTTATGTACGATTCTACCGCATAACGCTCGAATAAATTTGTACGGTGAATCATCTTCTGTTACGCTTGCAACTTGAAATTCGAGCAAGCTGTCCTTATCAAAACGAATTAGACCTCTTCCCTTATATTTCTCCGGTAGCATCCCCTCTGTTTTCCCAATGACAGTGGAGTAATCATCAGGATTATTCAATTGTAAGCAGTATAATGATTTGAAATTTTGAAGTAAGCTGAATTTCACATTGTTCACGCTCGTACACGTCAAGACAAAGTAGATTCCATATTTTGTTCCTTCACGGGTTAAATAGCTTATTTCTCCGGCCTTGTCCTCGAAAAGCTCTGTAAATGCCGCATAATTATTGATGACCACCACTATACCCGGTTCGGATTTTTCGGCTTGCTTATTATATCTCGCCATATCTCCGCCAAATTGCGAAAGCAGTTTTTTACGAACATCCAACTTGCCAAGCATTAGCTTAAATAAGTTATTTACCTTTTCTGTTTCATAAGAAAGAATAACCTCACCAACGTGCGGGGCATTGGCGAAAGCCGTTAATGTCTCCGCACCAAAATCCATTATGTATATATTGACTTCACGCGGTGTGTGTTCACTCATCAATGAACAACACATCGCTTCAATGAACATAGCTTTACCGCTACCAGACGATCCATAAACGATGGTATTTCCGTCCTGCGTAATCGGCACACGCAGAAGTCCTTGCGATTGATGTGCGGGATTATCAAATTCTCCGACAATTGGATTCAAGACGAATGGGTTCGTCTCAGATTCAATATATTTTTCCGCAAGTTTGTCAATATAAATCAGATTTGGAATCGGATCAAGCCACATCTTCCAGTGTTTGATTTGCTCTTCGTCACTCACCTTGCTGATATATCCCGTGATGACATCAAGCTGTTTGGGCGGGTCTTTTACCATTGAAAATCTGTCTATGTTCTCCTCGGCGATAACCCTTCCGTTTGTGTTGATGACCGATATGGCATCATCCCGGTCTTTGATGACCTTTTCGGAAGGATAATATGGCGCGCCTGCCCACGCGGATTGCCCAATCTCAAATATTTCATTGTATCCAACTTGCAGATAAAACCGTCCCGTATCCACAAGCGATGCCGCCTCGCTGCGTCCAAGCATTTCCATACTGTCGCCATTGTCCTGTACTTTGAGGCAAACCCGGAAACGGCTGTTACTTCGTATTTGGTCGTCCACAACGCCGCCGGGTTTTTGTGTGGCCAGAATCAGATGAACGCCTAAACTGCGACCGACACGCGCCGTACTGGTTAACTCGGTCATAAAGTCCGGCTGTTCTTTCTTCAACTCCGCAAATTCATCGGATATGATAAATAAATGCGGCAGCGGTTCATTGACTTTGCCTTCACGATAGAGCCTCTGATATTTATAGATGTCTATATTGCTGACATTGTGATGCTGCGAGATATCTCGGAATATCCGCTCACGGCGATGCAACTCACTCCGCATAGAAGACAAAGAGCGCTTGATGCCGTTACCATCAAGATTGGTAATGACACCAGCGGTGTGCGGAATATTCTCAAATGACTTTGCCATACCGCCGCCTTTGTAGTCGATTAGGATGAAGGCTGCTTCATACGGGTGGAAATTTACCGCCATGGAAAGGATATAGGAAATAATAAATTCACTTTTTCCCGAACCGGTCATTCCGGCAACAAGCCCATGGGGGCCATGCGCTCGTTCATGTAAATCTAGCTTAAACGATTCGCCATATTTGTCAACGCCAACAGTGGCAGCAAGTGATTTCGTTGGGTCATTTGCAGACCAGTTGTCGATAAGGTTTAAATGCTCTATCATGCCAATGCCGAGCAGTTCAAAGAATGTGTACTTTTTCGGAAGCGCGAAATTAGACCCGCTAATATCAACTTCCGTATTTGCAAGAACTCTAACAATGCGTTGTACATCAATTTGCTGCGGAGCATCCGTTGTAAACGGAACCGATGGTTCGCTTATGTTGCCTATTAGTGTCAAACTGCCGTTTTGTGCTTTGCTCAGCTCCAAAACAGCAGTACATTCTTTCGGGAGGTCTTTCAATCTCTCGAACATAGATATTACCGAAATATTCAAATTTGTTTTATGTTCCTGTATACGGCGGACACACTCAGTTTTTGATGAGAGGTTCTTGTCTAAACATAGCACTACAAAATAGGGAGATTCGTCTTCAAGTTTGCTTTCGCTCAATTCTTTACGATACTCAATGATTGTGTCAATTGAAGATGAAAGCTCTTTTGTTTCATCTGAATTTGTTGCGATATAACGAATTGTGCGCTCGTTGTTCATGGTATGAGGAAGCCACCGCACAAACTCAAATTCAGCGGCATCGCTTTCGTCATAAACCAACACAAGCTTAACTTCGTCATAGCTGTGCAGCGCGACAAGTTGCAAAATGAAGTTTTTTGCATATGCAAAAAGGATTTGCTTGTCGGCATATACACCACTTACAAACCGCTCTGCAAGTGGCAAACACACAGGAACATCGCGCAGCCAGCGTTTTTTCTCACCAAATTGATACATCGCCTCAGTCAGATTATCCTGTTCAACAGTAAATCTGCGCTCCGAGTATTGTACATTGGCCTTTAAGGGCAAATTTCCGTAACCAATTCGCAGAGAAAGGAAGTCTGTGTGCTTTGGTGTGCGTTCCCAAATCTGCGGAGCAGGTGCAAGCATCCGCTCAATATATGCTTCAATCCCCACGTCATTAGTGCGCAATACTTGCTCTTGGCGAACAGTCTCTTCCTCAACAAGCTGCTCCATTTGAGCCAAATACTTCGTATATGCTTCCTGTCGTTTTGCTTCTTTCCTTCTACGCAATCTGCGTTGGGACGTTCTCGTAATCAAGGGCCACATCAGTGTACCTAACAACATACTGAGGCTCATAACAATGGATGGGATTGCCGATTTAATATCTCCGCGTTCGATTGCGTTTGTGACAGCAAACAGACCACTTGCCACAGATGCCATCCCCATCGTCATGGATGGCCCAATTAGCATAATCATCGGCACTTCATCGTTATTTTGATTTGACGGCGGAGCATCCAGTTTCAAATCAAACACATCAACATCGTGCTTAAAGCGAGGCGCACGATAATAATAGTCATCAGAAATACCTTGATAATCCTCGTCATCGTCAAAATCTGAGGGTATTGTTTTTGGAGGCGGAGCGTGGTATTCACGCAGTTCTTCGCTTTGAATCTTGACATTTCCATCAGGATTATTGACAAAGATAAAACGGTTGGTCACCACAATCTGCAAGCCCATTATGTAGATAATATCGCCGATGTTCAATGTGGTTTGTTTTACGGCTCGCCCATTCACATAGGTGTTGTTTGTGCTTTCTAAATCCTGAACAGATATGGTGTCCTGTGAAATAGTCAGATTTGCATGACCGTTTCCGCCGGAGACGAATTTATTTTCATAATATATGTTGGCATTTGAATTGCTCCCGATTGTCAAAGATGCCTGCCTGTTTACAAGTTCGTAAGCACAGTAATGCTTACGATCATCGCTGACAGGCTCTATATACAATACATATCTTAAATTTCCATCCGTGCTTTGAATCTTGTACAGTTCAAGTGGATTTAAAACTGTCTCATGCAAATCGTTACCATTTTCATTGGAAACCTTAAATTGGCGGACAACTTTAAACTGGCGATTCGATTTGAGTTTCCATTGCAAAGCATCGCCGATTGCTGTTGGACGCAATGCTTCAACAGCAATAATATCTGCCTTTTTCCCAGCAGTGTTTCTGCCGCGCACCCAATAATGTCCTGCGTGTTTTTCTGGCAAGACAATGCTTATGTATTCCTGTTGTGAGAGAAGTGTTATTTTCACATTTTTGCCATCTTTCATTTTCAAAGTGCCGTATGTGTTCACGGCTACGCGGAGTAACGGCAACTCTTACGGCACTTTTTGGAGTATGAGCCTCTTTGCTTACGAATATCGGGTTAGCCTCGCAACTTACAACCCAATTTCACCGCATACAACTATAACATAAACTCAGAGAATTTACAAGAACGCTGTCAAAAATATTTTTTAGGGAGTTTACATCCTTGCAATATCTTATTGCTATTCCAATTTTCAACCCCAACCTAACCCATTGCAACCACGAGGAAATCCGCACCAATCCTTCGTGAGAGATAGCCGGGGTTACTACGGCTCCGCCGCCTTTCGGCGGCAGAGCCATAACAACCTAACCTCATCAGGCGGCCTTGCTTTTCAACACGAACCCAACCACAACATTCCCTTTTACACGGTCAGGCTTCACCTCATAGCGCCGCCTCAGCTCGGCCACGAACTCTTGACGGCTCATAGGCCGTCCCCCTTTAGCCTTCACCCAGATCAAGCGACAAATATGATAAAATCAGGTCAAAAGAACACACTCGTGTATGCTCCTGCGGCTTAAAAGTGACAGAAAAGCACAAGCTTGACAAATTCGGCACCTATCCCTCCAGCAACGCAAAAAGAAGCACATTCCACACGGTAAAATGCAGCTGCGGACAGACAGGCAACCACCCCCCCTTGACAACCCAGGCGGGAAGTGTTAAAATACCAATTGAGGGCCGATTTTGAGTAAACAAAACACCGGCCACGGCGTCCGTGTGGTGAAGCAAACACCCCGCGGAACGAACGCAGG
>Ga0099364_10001732_pt1 | contig 35590 bp, 31 predicted proteins | sample TergutTh196P3_FD_73070 | JGI IMG/M metagenome (GOLD analysis project Ga0099364, IMG submission 73070) | Microcerotermes parvus P3 segment gut microbial communities from Pointe-Noire, Republic of the Congo - Th196 P3 | ecosystem: Host-associated > Arthropoda: Insects > Digestive system > Gut ... | reverse complement strand
TTCATTGTTTTCTCCCTTAAATATGTGAATGAAATATTATGGCTGGGGTAAAAAAAAAGTAGTTATACTATAACCTGGGTCATTGTAGACATATAGACAGCATCTTGTCAACCAACTGTTGGTTATATGTGAATACAACTATTTGTTAAGTTCTTGTACAGCTATGTTAGTATACTTCACCGACCTAGACACCTCATTTTAAAATGTAATTGCCCCCTACTTTCGTCTGGTAAATGCAATGTTTTACGAATATAATGTTTAACGCATTCTATCTATATGTTGCTCAAGAGAGTGAAAGAGACTTGAACCAGATGTGGGCACAATAGCAGCCTCAATTTTGCTGCTTATAGGAGGTATTATAAATGAAAACAGTGTTTATTATTGGAGCTGGCGCAAATGTGGAAATTGGTATGCCTTGTGGGAAGAAGCTCAAGCAAGATATTGCCAAGCGCCTTGATTTTAGCCTAACGTCAAAAGATGAGCCACACGCGTATCCTGATGTTTATAAAGCTCTAAAAGTTGCTTTAGGTCAGTATAATAAACGGATACCTGAAAGAGCTACTGAAATAAAAGAAGCTATGCCCTTTTCTATTTCAATAGACCACTTTATTGATGTCCGCCGAAACGAACCAAAAATTTCAATTGTCGGAAGGTTGGCTATTGTCTCATCTATACTGGATGCTGAAAAAAACAGTTCGCTTTATCATTTTATTAATGATAGTAATAAAAAAGAAGAATTTACAAAAACATGGTATCCACTATTTTTTCAAAAAATTACAGAGAACTGTTCCTTTGATGATTTTGAAAGACGGTTAAAAAATCTATCATTTATCATTTTTAACTATGACAGATGTTTTGAGTTTTTCATGATTCATATTCTCCAAGTTATTTACAAACTCAACATAGAAAACGCAACTTACATAGTAGAAAAGATGAACATTATCCACCCCTATGGAACGGTTGGAAAAACAAGTACCACACCGCTTGGTGCAACTCTTTCAGATTTTGAAATTGCAAATCGTGCCATTAATAGTATCAGTACCTTTTCTGAAGACTCTGAAATACCCTTAGACAAACGCTTAGGCATAAAACACTTAATTGATGAAGCAAGCCGGATCATTTTTTTGGGATTTGCATATTACCAACTAAATTTAGATTTACTTTTTAATTATGATCCCCTTACCGGTTTTACCAATCCACCCCCAGCTAACAATAAAATACATTGTTATGGAACTGGTTATAATATATCAAAGAACGATAGAAAGTTCATTCAAAATTTGTTAAAAAAAATAGATACGCGGATAAAGTATTGTGATATATCTGGTGTTACCTGTACTCAATTTTTTAATAATTTTTGGCATCGGCTTTCATTTCGTGACTGATGAAAAAACATCTAAGCTTAATCTCTCGCCAGAAAATATTTTTCTGCTCCACTTTTATCCCGTTTATCATAATTTTCTATTACCCGTTATGTGTAACTTGGTAACAGTCAAGTTAAGCGGTGTAAATGTTCCAGGGAAGAAATTTTTCTCAGTTTAAAACGAGCTAGCCTACATGGAAAATATCTGTAAATATTTATTTTGAAGTGCAGTCTATTTTAATTCTTTAGCCGCCGGTAGAAGTCATTGCTTTTAAGGTTACATTTAAGTTGTGTGACATTTGTCTTTTTGTTCTTTATCCTTTGAGTTCAAAAGCTTCTAGCTGAAGGATTGTCAGAGACATTGGAAAGGAATCGTTTATCCTGGGTTTATAAATTCCAACCAGTTCTTCCACTTTATACGCTTTGTTTTCCGGCCATGTATTTTCCTTTTGTGCAAACCGTTTCGCAAATTCACTCACAACCATGTAACTATCAGCAGGTTCAGAGAGGCCTGGATTACCTGTCCATAAACCAGGCGATTTTATTTCACTGAAGAAATCCCTAACGCGTGCCGCGTATTCAAAAGCTCTACCTCCAAAACTTTTCGATTTCGGATAGTAGTTTAGCTGCCCCAGCAGGTTCACCTCACAACCTGCACGGATGGGATAGTCGCAATAAAAATCGCTCAGGATCTTAAAAGCATCCAAAACATCCTTGAACTTTTCGCAGGCAAAACTATTGGCATCGTCTTTGCTATCGGCATTGAAACCCTTTATACTATGTCCAAGTGTTTCCTTGATCAGGCGATTTGCATCAATTATAGACAATTCGATTTTATTCCGGTTCTCTTGTTTAGTGGAGCCCATTATATCCCACATCATTATATAGTGTGGAATTGGAAGTACAACTGGTTGCTCCTTTTCATTTTGTTGACTAATTCCATATATCTGAAGTATGCGTTCACATCGATCTGCAATCTCAATAATCAATTTACTTACTTTTGGAAACGCTTTTATAAAATTATCTATTGGGTGGTTTTTGGCTATGGCAATGAGCGTTGCAACAGACGGTTCTGAAGCTGTAGCAGCAAACATCCTCATGATTACAGCATCAACTTTTTCTGGATCATTCAACAGAACTTGGAGCCGGTCAAGAGATTCTTCCAGCCCTACAGAACGTTTGTCCTTTAGACCTGCCAGATTCAAAAGCTCCCTGAGAATACGAGTGGCAACATGCGCAATACGAAGAGTCGACTTTATCTTTTCAAGGTTAGACGAAGCAAGTTCAGAACTATGACGTATGTCCAGAGTTTTGCGGAGATCCCTCCAGCACCGTTTCATTAGTTTATCCGTAGCAACGAGTACATCTATCTCTTCATATATCTCAACAATGCTCTTTTCCAGCTTAATCTTTTCGTCAACTTGTGCTGTGAAGTTAGCCATTTTGTACAAGACAGTGTTTACATCCTTCAATTGCCATTCTGTAGGAGTATTTTTGACCATCTCTTCAGCCAACCAGTTTAATTTTGCCAACCCTTTGTAAACAGAAGCTGAATGATCGTAAAGCCACAATTCAAGCTCTGCTTCAATTGCTTGTTGCAGTTCTCGTTTTGTAGCAACACTGGTAAGTGCCACGAGATAAGAATAATTATATTTCTTATGAATTGCGGTAACCAACCCGGCTAGATCTTCAAGACCATCTTTAACTTTGACATCCCAATGACATTCATCCCGAGGGTATAATTTTTCAATGTCCTGCCGTAATATATAATTGCCTTCTAACTCCGTATTAACTAACTTAATATCAACGGCGCTTTTACTGCGGCTCAGGATTTTTTGACTTACAGCCCAATCCATCAGGAATTCTTGCTTTTTACCCTGCATCAAGGCCGGCCGTGCCCCATATATGTGAAAAGATTTCTTTATTCCAAGAGAATCTAAAGGCCGCAAATCGGAAATATCTTTGGCACCACAGAGAGCCAGTGCACAATACTTTTCGAATACTAACGGCGGCAGCTCCTTTGTCTCAAGAGCCTCGGAAAGTTTTTCAAACAGCAGGCGAACCGTATGAGCACCTTGCTTAACAGTGGCTTCGCCTACACGGAATGTTCTGACCCATATTTCAGGGTTGCCAAGCGTAGCCATGTTCATATACCGTGGAACGATTGCTCCATTATCAATCAATTTGTCCAAACATTCGTGGATATCTATTTCAGTGGTATTAGGAAATCTATCCAGTACCATCTGGCGTAGTTTACCATAGGTAATGCCGAATTCGAGCCTATTGTAATCGTCGTTATTATCTTTACTTTCATTTCGCGAGATTATCTCAATTTCGGTGTGTTGTGCGTAAAATATGGCCTGCAAAACATCATTTACTTCCAGAGACTCATATATAAGGCCTGTTAGTTTTTCCTTATAGTCCTCTTCGTGGTGTTGCGGTATTTTTTCTCCCTTTACCTCAGCGGCGTGGTCAAAAAACGGATATGAGGCGGGTGTCGAATCTGCATCCACATAATCCAGAAAATGGGCGAGGCTGGATTCAGCGTGGAAACAGATGGCAGGGCCGATCAGATACTGTAAGTCCTCGCGTCGGGGACCAAGTATTTGTGTTTGCAGCATCGCGTTTTCAAAAGCTTCCAGGAATACTGCTTTAGTATTACGCAGCAAAACCATGGCTAACAGAAAATTGGCCCACATCGCCAAACTACGATTACTTGCAATTACCAGTTCTTCATCTGCCCCAGTTTTACATGCCTTAATATCGATCATCCCAGTCTCTATCTTCCTCACCGTCTCCTTCCATAGATGATTGAGTGGTTTAGGTAAAATTTCCCCTAAAGAATCCATATCGGCTTTGCTCAGAGAAAACGGACACATAGCAGCGACAAGCAGTCGGTCTTTTTCGGGGTTTAGATAAATACGAAGTTTTTTATAATCTACATGCTGGTAAAAATAATAAGGTGAATCGGTTGGTAAGAGTATAGACCAGCGGCGAATCGTTACATTGCCATCCACGGTTGGAACCGATGTGTCAATATTAATTTTTTGACCGTCAAGCAACTCTGTAATCTGTTCCAGTGCTACTTCCAGTTTAATTGTATCAGTAAAATCTCCAACCCAAGTAAGCATGGGATGCTCAATATCGTATGGCTTACCCAACAACCGAAAGGCTAGCAACTCGTTATGAACGAAAGAAGCAATTTGGTCTGGCTCTAAATCCAAAAAATGTTTCGCCGCTAAATCCAGATAATTGTTATTAGCCTCTTTACCCACAGCAAATGGAATTCCCATCGGCTTTACACTGTCTCCACCACAGCGGATATTAACCCGCTCCGTCAGCTTATATATTCTGTTGAATGTTGTACCGTAAGTGATAGCATCATCAACAATGACAAACCCCGGGTTATCGTTTTGCGTGAGAAACGGTAACGCCTGTTCTGCGATGACACGAGAAAGTACACTTTCCGATAAAAAACCTTCCCGTACCATAAGCTCAATTAAACGGGGACCTTTACGAGAAATTGCAACTATCGTGTCGGAGCATCTTTGCAACTCGTCTGCCCAGTCCTTGAGCCGCCCTCCATACATCTGCACTAGTCGCGTGCCTGACACCACCTTATCCACATTTTCCACATTTTCTACTACAGCCATGCCATTGCCTATCCCCTACTTTAACTCACACTCAAGGATGCTAAATCCATATAAGAATTCTATTATTTGTACAACTTTATCGTCATTTTAATAATTTAATCAATACATCAATGTTTCCATTTCCCTCACATAATTCGTCAATTAAATCCTTCCGGCGCAATCGTACAATCTTGTTCAAATCCTCATCATTTTCTATTTTCCAGCATGTCCTACCTCATGGCTCTCGCTTCTGGTAAGCGCTGGCTGTTTCTGCTTTGTAAGGCTTGCCTTGTCTTTTTCGTAGTTTGCTTCAATTTTTCTCAGCCTTCCAAGTTCTGCGTCTCTTGGTGTTCTTTCCGGCGCTTTTGACATTGGATCGCTCTCCGGCTCGAAGTTGAACACGTTGGACGTTGCCGCGCTTGTTGTTTCCGCGGGCGTGTTTACTCCGGCGCCATTGTAACCGCTCTGCGACGCTCCCGGTGGGTAAGAGCCGGAGGTAGCTCTTGGGGGTACTTTTACTACCGTCTCGTTTAACACTATACTCGAATTTTCATCGCACGGAGAACACGTAGAAACGCCATAACACAATGTTTTTTTAAGGTATTTTACAAGGAAAGCTCCATTTCCAGCAGTATTTGTTACGGCTTCACGCAAAGACGCTAAGGCGCCAAGGGTTTTTGATCCTCCTGCCAAGTTATTGCTTTTTCGGGTTGTTTTAGGTTTATTTGCAGCTATTGTCATAGTTAACCCTGTGGACCTGCCTTTATCCGGCTCTTAAAACGTTTTAGTATAATACACCATTTTTGGGATTAAGTAAACATGTTTTTTTAACCACAAACCACACGAACAGACACGAACAAGTTTAAACTTTTTTTTATTAAACGGTATGGTATTCTATATCTGTCTATTTGTAACTATCACATTTTTTTACCAACTAACCGTTAACAAAAAAATCTACCTTAATGCGTTTTTTATTATTATATTAGCCCCTAAATGAGTATATATTTAGCTATGCATAAATCTTCGTCTCTTTTTTCTTATATTTTTTTTTGAATTCTACTTCATTTATATATTGATTCAATCTCTTAATTATTTCAATATTTACATATACCCCCTTATGTATAGCAAGTTCAAACATATCATATATTGTAATAACAATAATACTAATTGCCATAAACAAAATAGTGACAACAGCATTCATTAAATTATTTTGTTGCATTTTATATATGCCAAAAGGTATTATTAATCCAGTAAGAACAAATAAATATATTGAAATATTTGGAAATTTTTTATTATCATTTTCAATTTCAAATTGCTTTATGCTTATTTTTATTATTTCTGTATTCACTGGCAATGTATTCTTTAGCATATTTATAAAATGTAAATACGACAAACAATAACTCCTGAGTTTTTTATTTTTTATAAGTAAATTTTTCTTTAAGTATTTGTCAACAAGAACGTTTGTTATTTTTATAAATAAAAAATTTGCAAATATTAATACTATAACTAGTATTGTTACAACATGTATACATTTGTTATAGTAATAAAGCAAAACTACATAAGTTACTATTATTGATAAATATACAATAAATGTAATTAACAACGCCACATTACAATTCTTCGAGAATATCATGTTTTTTATAAGATTTAATCTATTTGCGTCTTTATAGACTTTTTTGATTTTATTACAATATTCTAAAATATCCATAGCATTTCCTTTTACTCCATTATCTACCAAAACGACTTTATCAAGTGTTTTTTGATATGGAACACCTGCGTCTTCGTTTTATACTATCAGGATTAATTAAGATAATTATTCTTACATTTATTATTATTTATCCTTCCATGAATTATATAACTTAATCATATTCCTATATCGTGTTTTTGTCGAAAACATATCATCACTGTCTTTCTCTACGGTATCAAAAAGCATTTCCCGATACTCCAATCTAAAATCTTCTTCATTAAACTTGCCGTTTAATATAAAATATGAAAGTCTGTCAAATACATTAAGGTAATCCTCAAAAGCCTCTTTTCTAAAGCCATCTAATAATTCTATTGTCTCTTTTTCCTCATCACTTATTTGAGTTTTACCTCTCCCATTAATTTTTTCAACAACTTGTTGTCTAATGCCTGCTAGTCGTTCCTTGCGTCGATTTAACTCAAATTCAATATTGAATATCGACATTAAGTTTGCGTGTTTTGCCGTTTCTCCAGTAATCCTAAGAGATTTATTCAGGCAATGAAGTTGGCGTAAGGCAAAAGGAATTCCAAATAATGCAACAATACCACTAATTCCTGTTCCAAGATTGGCAAAATCTGTGATACTCATTTTTTAACTCCTAAAGCCTTGGCTAATGCTTGTTTATAAGCCTCTGTATTTGAAATCATAATTCTATTCCCTTGTGAATCCAAAAGAAGCTCTTTTTTACCTATATCAATGATTTCCTTGTCAGAAAATCCAGCGGCGCGCAACTTCGAAACAAATTCATTAACTATTCGTTGTCTCTCACCTACCGTTCGTGCTTCCTTAAACTGCGCCTTCATTCTTATACTTAATTCTAAATAACGATCAACCACACTGAATCCTCCTAAAGCAAATATATATTTATTATATCAAATTATCAATTATACTGACAATAGTATTTCTTAATATAAAATACTAAACATCGTAGCTAAAAACAGGGCCTTTTAACATATTAAAGTTGTTCGAGAACTTCAGTTTCTGTACAACTTCCTTAATGTTTAAGTAAAATTATTCTAAAAAAGTATTATCAGTAACAGTTATATAATGGATATTAAAACTGGCTGTATTATTTCCTTAACGTTATCCCTAATGGGCAATAGTTACAGTTTCCCTAAACCAGCGAAATTATACAAAAACCGTTACTTTTCGGGCTGCACAACCATTATTACCGCAAAGCTGCCTGACAACCCTAAATTTCCCAACATGTCACGCAGCCGCACAGCTAGTCCGGCAACGTAAGCGCCTGACCACTTAAATATAAACAACTTCAAAAACATGGTAATATAGCAATTAATAATTAATATTATTTAAATCCTATCAATTCTTAAGTGGTCGGGCGCCTCCTTTTGCCGGTGATTCATGTAGTTGCGTGTCATGTTGGCTTAGTTTTGCTTGTTGAATGCCGGATTTACCTCAGTTTCTTAATAAGTTGACGCCGTGGACAATTATTTTTGAGTCGAAAGCATAATTATTCCATTGTCCGAGAGGTTGCTTTCTACATAATAGCCGACATAATCGTCAAACCTATCAGAATATAATGGATATGTAGAAATTGAATAAAAACAAACATCTAGTTTTTTAATTTCCATAATATTAAGCACATCATTAACTGGACCAGCTTCGATCTCATAAATTTCACCAATATTTGTGTTTATACAGTTATTTTTTGAAATAATAGTATGTTCTGTATCTCTTCTATACATGACGTATTTATAAGCCAAAACATCTTTATGGGGTAGCATTGTAATACTGTCTTCATTTATTTCAGTTACCCATGGAGTATAAAGGTATATTTCTATTTCACCATTTATATCAAACCCCAATCCTGGTATCTCAGCGGGATACATAAAAACCATACAACCGCCGAAAAAACTCATACTTAACAAATATCCATCTTTTTTTAGTTTTATTGTTTTTGTCTCATTTGGCTTTAATTTGAATACATTTTTATCATTAGGCCATATGAATTCAAGTTCTATCGGCGTTTCATCAAAATCAATATTAGAAATATCACAGAATACATTCCAATGAATTATTATCTCTTCAATATCACTTTTACAAGATGAATAAAAAAATATTGTTATACTAAATAAAAAGAGACAGAACTTTCTCATATGCTTCTCTTTCATTCCTGTAGCGAGACGATTTAATCTTTTGCAAATACATTCTTGCCTCTTCCTCCCTGAAATTACTAAACCTAAGTTCATTGTATAATAAATCCATATATGTAAATCTTACCACCCAAGTGTCTATTGGAGCTGAGACACCATATTTTCTATAAGCAAAAACTGTATCGCCAACATGACTTCCATCAAGAGCTTCTCCATTATATTTTTTCAATCCATTATTTAAAAAATCCACGATATCTGCAACTTCACTTCCAATTGGCCTATTTTTACGTTGATCTATACTCTCTATTGTCGCTTCATTTTGTGTTGGAAAAACATTTCCAAATCTTACCAAGTAGTTGCTGCCCAATACGAACGAGTTTTCTATTGGCACAGGTCCAATAGTTACCCCAGTAGAAGATGTTCTTTTAACATATTTTTCCCAAGATGATTCTGGTATATCTCTTATCGGTTCAGGTTCCTGATGCCTAACTATCCCTGCCCTAAAAGCAGGGGTCGCCATTGCATAGCGGAGGCCTACATCTCGCAGTTCACTAATACTGGGGCGCCTGATGTTAGTTCTGCCATACCTCATCTTCATTAGCAAATCTTCAAGCATATCTACATATTCCCTGTAGCCGTCATCGTCCAGTCGGGCTATGCCTTCTTTGTACTCCCTATCGCGGCTTACCGTAATCAGTATCCTTTCCAGCTTTTGCAGTATAAACGCCCGCTGGGCGTCCAATTCATGTTCACGCGGTTTTAACAGATTATATATATCGTTCATTCCGCTGTATATCTGATCTACTCTACGCTGCGCATTGCGCCTGCTCATCGTATTTCCCATTTTCTTAACTCCAAAGCCACTCGTCGTATGCGTTCTTCAGTTTACAATACTCATCATCTTCAAGTATTATTTTCTGCTCCCTCATCCAGTCGGATATACTTTCCGCTGCTTTCTTCACATAATACTTTTTCTCTGACTTCGGTATCATGTAGCGTCTTCCACGCAGGGTTATGCTGATTATTCCATCTTTATCCGATACTTCCTTCCTCTCCGCTTGCTCGGCTTCTGCTTCTACAGCTTCCAGTGTCCTGTCGCCCGTCAGTTTCTCATTCTGGTACTGGCTCACATGAGTCAACTCATGCGCAAGTGTTTTACGTCCTTCCTCGCTGCCGGGGTTATACGAACTATCCCTGAAGTATATATCGCTGCCTACTGTCAGCGCCAATGCGTTATATGACCTTGCAAGTTCATTTGCGTAAAAACCCGTATGTATTGTCGCTTCTTCAAGATCTGTATCATGCTCCGTTCGGAACTGCTGTATTGTAACTGTGTCAACCGGAAATACCCTGTCGGCTTCTGGTGTTCTGGCTGCTTTTCTTTCTGCATTGGGATATGTCATGAATTCATTTGCCTGTCGGGGAAGCATTGGACGTATTTGCAGAAGATTGCCGTCCAGTCTGTTTATTTCCTCTCTAATATCGTGCCAGTCGTCAAAAACCTGTTTAACACGGTGGTACCGTTGTTTTACGTCTTCCAGAGGCAGATATCTAATTCGCCAGGAAGAGCCTGTTATACCCCAAAACCATGACATTGGTTTACCTCCTGTTCCCTTTATTCTGAATTATTAAGCCGTAGTTCTTCTCTTACGTCTTTTTTAAAGTCGCTAAGGAATTTTTGCTCTTCCTGCGGGTCATTTTTAACATCACCCTCGGCATGCCCCACCTCGTGGCTCTCGCTTCTGGCTAGCGCGGGCTGTTTCTGCTTAGCAAGGCTTGCCTTGTCTTTTTCGTAGTTTGCTTCAATTTTTCTCAGCCTTCCAAGTTCTGCGTCTCTTGGTGTTCTTTCCGGCGCTTTTGACATTGGATCGCTCTCCGGCTCGAAGTTGAACACGTTGGACGTTGCCGCGCTTGTTGTTTCCGCGGGCGTGTTTACTCCGGCGCCATTGTAACCGCTCTGCGACGCTCCCGGTGGGTAAGAGCCGGAGGTAGCTCTTGGGGGTACTTTTACTACCGTCTCGTTTAACACTATACTCGAATTTTCTTCGCACGGAGAACACGGAGAAACGCCATAGCGTAATGTTTCTTTATGGTATTTTACAAGGAAAGTTCCATTTCCAGCAGTATTTGCTACGGCTTCACGCAAAGACGCTAAGGCGCCAAGGGTTTTTGTTTCTATTGCCAAGTTATCGCTTTTTCGGGTTGTTTTATATTTATTTACATCTATTGTCATAGTTTAACCTGTGTCCTTGTCTTCATTCTGCGCTTAAAACATGTCTACATGATACACTATTTTTGGGATTAAGTAAATATAATTTTTTTTATCACGAACCACACAAACAGACACGAACGGGTTCAAACCTAGGTGTACTTATCCTGCATGCCTTCGGTCATGGGCAAAAAAGTACATAAAGGAAATACATAATCCAGTTACTAGCCGTATTTTAAGTTAATACCATCTCTAAAATCACATACCAGCAATGCATTTATCCCGGTAATATCACGGCTGAACTCCCTTTCATAATACGATAATTCTCTATCTTTATTTTGAATTAAATTTTTAACATAATTTGGCAATTTTTTATGCATTCCAAGGTACGAATTGTCTGGATCTATTTTCAATCCCTTTTTCATCGTTTTCACAATATTTCCTGTATTTTCCAAATGATAATACTTCTTAATAAATTTTTCAAAATTATTCTCATGGCAAATTAATGGGCAACAAAAAAAACAGGATAATACAAGTGCAATTTTAATCAAGTCTTCCGGTTTTATCATTCTTCTTCCGCCTGTTATGAATGCTTTATAAACTTCATTAGCGCCTGCTAGAAATATACCTCCGTCATTTTTATCCATGTTACACATAGTGTTTTCAGTCATTGAAGAATAAAACGCATATAACGGTATAGAGTTTGTTTCTATTGCATCTTGTAGCAATTTTTTAATTTGTAATCCGTATTTATTCGAGTAGGTTATTTGCGGGTAGTTATCATTATTATTCATTTTTTTAGCCTGTACCCGTATTTTGTAATTATTATTCGGGTACAAAAACCACCACTCCCAGTCTGCTCCTGTTAACATTCCCTCCTGCTTGCGGGTAAAGGTAATTGAGACTACATTTGCTACTTTCTCGGACATTTGAAACAACAGCCAGTCTGTCAACGATTCTTCTTTAACTTCAGGCTGTTTCAAAATCCAGTTTTTTATATAACCGGAAATATTCTGTGTTTCACGACATATATCCATTAAGCTCACCTCTTCACGAACAAACATAGCTCTTTTTCACTTGATTTTCAATATGTGCATATAAAAACTTTCTGCATTAAAGTTTATTTTTAATTATCCTATCATATCCCATTCATTTATCCATCTTAAATCATATTTTACCTTATTAAATATTTGAAATACATATATGAATATCCAAAATGTAAAATTATATATACTGATTCAATTATTAGGCAAATTATGTTTATACTTTTTCCATTTTCATTCTTTAATTCATTTTTACAACTAATGATTATATATACCGGTATTACCCATAAAAATATAATAGAAATTAAAATAATATTATTATACATTCTCCAAGACCAAATCTTAGGAATAAATAACGATAAAACAAACAAAATATGCAAAACGGTGATCAATAAATTTACTTTTGTATTTTTATTTGCCGTTCTCCAAGACTTTTTTATTGCTTCATCTGATAATATATCTTCATTCACAGTTTATAATATATAGCCATACCTTAATTGTGTCAAACATATGGTATATATTTATAACAAACTGCCGTTATCTTACAATTCTTCCGGTTCCAAAAAAACGAGTTGAGCTTCGTCCTTTACATTGGTTTCTCGCCCCTGTAATTATGGCATTTCATTTCATTGCTACGAAACTCATCTCAAACTGCCCCAAACATCAAACATTTTGAACCTTACGCCAAGAAAATAAAAACATTCCCAACAGTTACAGTCTTTCAAAACCGGCGAGATTAGACAAAAAACATTACTTTTTGGACTGCACAACAAATATTATCGTGAAGCTGCCTTACAGCCCTAAAGAGCTCAACATGTCACGCAGCCGCACAGCTAGTCCGGCAACGTAAGCGCCTGACCACTTAAATATAAACAACTTCAAAAACATGGTAATATAGCAATTAATAATTAATACTGTTGAAACACTATCAAATTTCAAGTGGTCAGGCGCTTCCTTTTGCCGGAGATTCATATAGTTGCGTGTCATGTTGGCTTGGTTTTGTTTATTGAATGCCGGATTTACCTCAGTTTATTAATATGTTGACAATACGGGTTTTCAATTATTTGTTATTTCATTAAGTCCCACGATCATTAGTAAAATATTTGGTAAACATATACTATGCTTATTGTAATTAAAAACAATAACAGCATGTTTGCGACAATCCTTAAAATATAATTTTTAAATTCTATTAAATTAAAAAATAAAATACTAAAAATAAACATATACACAGTATTCAACATTGAATATGAAGCATTTACCTTTATCAATATTAATATTCCAGAAAATGGTAATAACAATTTATTATAAACATAAATAATTACAGTTTTCCTAATAGAAAATTTTGATATTTTACTAAATATATACCAAATCAATAGCTGTATAGTATCCGCAATAATTACTGTAAATGATGGCAACACAATATATAAAAATAATCGTATATCAAATGTTGGCCATCCACTACTAACATACAACCATGTTGTTTTATATACAACGGGAGCAACAAATACTAAAAAAATGTAGATCAATATATGTAAAACTACATTCTTATTAGCAACAATATCAAACAAATATGTTAGTTTTATTTTCATTCAGTTGCCGATAATGGGGCAAGAACTTCTCTTTGATACTTTTCCCAATATTGAATTTCTTTATCAATTTCCTGTATTTCACAACTCAAGCTTTCATTTTCACGCCTTAATCTAGCAATTACTGGCATTTTTTCTATCTCATTTTTTACGACATCTTGTGCAGTCGTCTGGGGGTTTGACAAATCAGCCAATAATTCACTTGCGGATTGTGCATCACCTTGCGTAAGGCCAAGCGCTGCATTAACTCCTGAAAGGAAATTAACACCAGCCTCTTTCCAAAAATTCAAACGTACTCTATCAATGTTTCCAAATAGTTGTCTTATAGTATTGTCATTTTTTAAAATTTGGTCTCCCTTTCCTTTTTTTAATCCAATTAATTCAATAATTCTATTATTTACAGAATCACTGAATGAAACTCCTTCTTCAATGGTAAGGCCATAGATTCTATTACTCCGCCCACTCGGGCCTGTGTAACGAACAGGATTGCTACCCTCATATCGGTACGGATGCTGATTTGTAATGTGTGGCGCCTCGGCGTTCAATTGTGCCCATAATTCGGCAACCATATCTCGGTATTGTCTTAACCCTTCAGCATCAAGCCCTGTAACGGCTCTTTTGTAATCAAGTTCTTCCGTCAGCGATAACAAATCAGCTAATTCCCAGGAAAACATCTGCTGCCACTGGTCTTTGTGATTCCTGTTATATCTGTCTGCAAAATCTTTTATTCTCTCATAATAACCTTTTATCTCAATATCTATATTTGCTCGTTCAACAGAATCCATAATCATCAGCTTGCCTCCATCAGCCAATCTTCCAGGCCGTACAACAGATTCTGGTATTCACTTTCTTCCAGTATTATCTTCTGTCCTTTTATCCATTCCTCTATCTTCTCGGCTATGCCATACGCAAATTCTGTCATCTCCGACTTTAACAGCGTGAAATATTTCCCGTTTAGGTCTACCTTTACATAAGGATCTGGAATATGCTCCTCATGCCTTTCCGCCTGTTCCGCTTCAGCTTCCAGTTCTTTCTCGGTTATGTTCTTTGTTACCCTTTCCTCTGTAAACTGTCCTACGTGCGTTAATTCATGGGCAAGGGTCTTTCTTCCTTCTTCACTGGCAGGATTATAGGCTCCGTCACGAAAATATATATCGTTTCCTATTGTTACCGCCAATGCGTTGTACAGCCTTGCGTATTCATCCGCAAATGTACCGGTATGTATTGTCGCTTCTTCCAGCTCTGTATCATGCTCCGTTCGGAACTGCTGTATAGTAACTGTATCAACCGGAAAAGCCCTGTCGTTATCAGAGCGCCGTTCTACCCTTCGCTCAGACGGCTGGTATTCCATGAACGGTGTATCGGGCTTTCTTTGCGGATTGTTAAACTGGAACAGACTGCGGTTACTTCTTATCATGTATTTTAATCTTAGAATTGATATTATCGCATCATCAAACTTCTTATGCCTTTGTCGGGTAGTTACAAACGAGCTGTATCTTATTCTGCCTATACCTAAAATACTCATTGCTTCTTTTCCTTTTTAAAGTTAGCTGCCGAGTTTTTCATTGACAAACTGCTTTATCATACGGACTAATTCCCGTGTCGCAACCTTAGAGTCTTTAAAACTCGTGCCGTCATCACCCTCGGCATGTCCTACCTCGTGGCTTTCACTGCGTGCAAGCGCGGGCTGTTTCTGCTTAGCAAGGCTTGCCTTGTCTTTTTCGTAGTTCGCCTCAATTTTCCGCAATCTTTCCAGCTCTGCGTCTCTTGGTGTACTTCCCGGCGATTTTGACCTTGGATCGCTCTCTGGCTCGAAGTTGAACACGTTGGACGTTGCCGCGCCGGTTGCCGCGCTTGCTGTTTCCGCTCTTGCCGCTTCTGCTGTTACTGATGGCATGTTCATTCCGGCGACATTGTAACCGCTCTGCGACGCTCCTGATGGATAAGAGCCGGAGGCATTGGTTGGAGAATAAGAGCCGCCGGTCTCTCTTGGGGGAATTGCATGCATGTAGTTCGCTCTCGACGACATTTGCGGGGTGTTTGCTCTCGTGGGAGTGTTCGCGGCTCCTGGGACCATTGGCGGGGTGTTTGTACCTGCCGGGAAATTACTGGCTCCTGGCGTCGCTGCGCCTTCTGCTGCCATGTTCAGGTTTTCAGTCGCTGGTTTTTCTGTTTGTAAAGATTGCTGCTGTATGGGGGCAGGCCGGAAAACATCAGTGTTGTGGTACGTCGCATTTGCGGACAGTGCATTGGCGGAGACCGGTATTGCGCCTGTGCCTGCTGTTATTTCTCTTACGCTCACTCTCTCTAGCGGAACTGCTTCTGCGTTTCTTCCAAACGGTATTGCAAAGGGCTCAGGCGAATAATGGCTTGCTGTCTGCGGTATGGAGCCTGTTCTCACATAACCGCCCGGACGGCTCCTGTAAGTTACGCCATACTTCTTAATCGCAGGCTCTGCGCGTTCCTTAAATACATTCGCTTCCCTAGTTTCCTTCAGTATGCTCATGAGCACGGGCGTTACTTCCTTTTCAAAATACACTTCCCTGCCGGCAGGTATCCTTATTCCTCCAAGGTACCTCATCGCCTCTTCCGCTTCTTCGGGCGTATATCCGTACTCCATGTGCAGCTTTTCGCCGGTTATACCTGTAAGCTCTACTGCATCTGCGCCGCCTGTTTCATTTACACTGATATTTTCTTCTATGCCGATATTTTCTCCTATACCGATATTCTCTTTGCTGCCCTCCATGTTTTGTACGAGTTGTATTTTCTCAGGCATTCCAACAGGTGCGCTGCGCGTTAATGATATTATTCCTCCGCGATCCACATACTTCATTTCTACTTTCGCTATGGCCGACGGGGGTATTACGGCTGCCGGAATTTTTTCTTTTTCTTCCCGGACAAGGGCGCGTATCTCCTTGCGGCTTACTTTCAGTTCTTTCCCGCATCCGCTTTCCATATACGCTTCCAGGCCGGTGTCTGTGTTAAGGTTATATGCCGCCCTCCCGTCCGCTTCAACGGCCGCAAGTATGCTCCGTCTCAGTTCTTTCGCATTCCCTGCTTTATCTTTCTTTACCGATTCAAGCAGAAATAAAATCACGGGGTTTGGTTCTGTATACCTTACGCTGTGCAGAAACTTTTCCGCCTTTGCGGCTTCTTCTTCGCTGAATGAATATTCTTTTATAAGACGCTCACCTGTCAGTACATTTTCATCCAGTCCATGACCGCTTACGCCGCCTATGATAACTGCCTCTTCCTTTTCATCGGCGGTTTTATTCAGGGGCGCATCTCTCTTCTGCCGGTTCTCCTTTCTGCCTTCCTTTACAATGCTTCCCAATTCCAGTTCGTAGTATATATTTCTCCTGCTTGCGGCCCCTCCCCTGCTGCCGGCGTTTAACACAGCTTCCTTAACAGCCTGGACAAGCTCCGCTATCGGTATTCCGGCGCTCATGGATATGGCCTTGTACTGCCCAAGTGCCCGGGTTAAGCCCTTGTTAAGAGCAGCTTTTTTTTCTTCCTCGGCTTCAGGCAGTGTTTTTAATACTGATAACGCGGCTTCGGCTCCGCCTTTCGGCAGTATTCTCCGGCGTTCAAGGCTTTTAACATACTTCTCTTTGGTGCCTTCATCATAAAAATTTACTGTTTCAGGCTCGGAAAACACTCCGGGGATACCGCTGGCATACAGCCTTACTCCTCCCTGTGTCTTTTCTTCCCTGCCAAGAATTATTTCTTCGAGGCTGGTCTGTGCGGTTACAACAGGTGTCTTCGCTTCTGCTGGATTGTCCATATATTCATGCACAAGGTGCGCCGCTTCCTGCCTGCTCATTCCGCCTTCGTATGCCTGCCAGCCTGCGTACAGGTTGCTCAGCACGGCATCGTACGCCGCCTCGTTCTCCGCTTTTACAGGCAGTAAACCTATCTCGCGGATATCTTCTTCGCTCATGCCCAGTACGGCGCCGTCGCTGCGGTTCCTGGGCGACAACTCAACCGTTACGTTTCCGGCTGCAAGGGCTTCAAGTACATTCATTCCTGACGCATGTTTTCCTATTGCACGCAGCTTCTTCTCCAAACTCACCCCGGCCTTTTCGCCGGTTGTTTCCACGGCTTCACGGATATGCGCTTCTTTCAAAGCCCTTACTGTCTTGTTGTCTACGGCCTTTAATTCCGCCCCGGCAAGGCCCTTCAGCGCTTCACGGTAAGAACCCAGTACCTTAGAATCGCCGGACACGCCTCCTATGGCCGTTATCTCAGGTATTCCCATCTCTTTCAGCTTCTCGCGTATATCTTCCACAAGCCGCGCATTGTCGCCTTCAAGACACCCATAAACTTCTCCGCCCTCACCGGCATACATCAGTATTGGCGATGCAAGCAGCTGCATTCCCGGATCATACAATATCGCTCCGTCCCCGTACTTCAGCAACTCCAGCAGTACAGTCGCTCCTGCGCTTGTGCCGCCGGAGCCGGCTCCTTCTTCCACTCTGACCCATGTCCCGCCTTCGTCATATTCTCCGTGCCAGCCGGCCTTCTTAACGCTGCCGTTCGGATCATAGCTCTTGTTCCAGTCTACACCGCTTTTGTCTTCAAGACGGTTAAAACGCATCTTCGCCCTGTCCGGGTAATATTCCCTGCTGATGCCTCCGTCCCCGTATATGTAAAACAGTTCTTCATCAATGCCGGTAATATCTGCAAGCGGCTTTTTAACGGGGTTTTTCTTTTTGTATTCAATCGGAAGATAATCTTCATATCTTAGCCCGCTGTCCGCCATTTCGCTTTTCGATATAGCTGTCAATGCTCCGGTTGTGCCCATATATGTCCACAGCACCTTCTGATAACAATGGCCCTTTATTATGTTTTTTATGTATGTATCGCATGCTCCATGATCAAGGGCGCCGCCGCTGAAAAACTCCGCATCTATATTTATGTACGGATGCTCAGCTTCCCTAAGCCCGCTGCGAACGCTGTGTTCTTCAAACAGAAGCCGCGCTTCCTCCCTTAGTGCCGTAACAGATGCCGCCCCGGAGTCTTTTGCAGCCTCATATTTCTTTAGGGAACCTTCAAGCTCCTCCGTCAGATTGCTGAAACGACCTTCCTCCAAATACCACGACAATTCTTTTACCATTGTATTCCTCCTGCCTTAAACGCTTTCCTGATTTCGTATGTTTATATAGTATTCGGCCTGTTCCGCAAGCTCCCTGTCGCGGGCTTTCCTCTGTTCCGAATGTATTCGTTTTATCTGGGACAGCCATACATGCCGTTCCCTCATGCTCATCAACATTATATCACCCCTTTGCCAATGAAAATAATACGCCAAATCCGCCGCCTCCCGGTATACTTCTTCCCGAAGGCGGCTTATGCTTCCCCCAGTTGGGCAAATGTTCCTGTATAACTGTGATGGCACGACGGGCAGATCATCTGCACCTGCTTTATCACCTGATGGTTTATCGCGTGAAGAAAATCTACTAAAAACGAGAAATCTACCGGGCTTAATTTTTCTATGGTCTTGCGCGTTATCATTCCTTCCTGGCCCAGTTCCTCTATAGTCTTGCTTAGCAGCACAACATAAAACGCGCCGCCGCCTTTCTGCACCTGCGTGTCTCTTTCTATATCTACAAGGTCTTTCACACGGATTAAGTTCATGGTTCCGCTCACCCTTCTGCCGGGCTCAGCCTTAATTCCGCTGCCCTTGGGCAGTGTAAACCTGAATGATGTTCTTACATTCATACTATCCTTCCCTATATCTCAAGATTGGAAAAACGACCGCCATCCGAACCGGATGCAGGCGCCGTATTTTCATTTTCCGGAACTGCTTCTTCTTTTATGCGGCTGCCGGGGCTCCTGGCTTCGAATGCACCTTCTTCCCAGCGAGCGCTGCTTCTCTCAATGCCTGCTGCTGTATTCTGTCTATCTGTTAAAAGGGTACGGCGATCCCCGGCATTAACATACACCAAATCAGCCTCGGTCGAAAAATGTTCCAGTTCATCAAAATCGTAATTTTTTTTAAGATACATAATCGCTTGGGCAAAATTTGCCAGTTCAGGTTTATTCATGCCCGCCACCGCCTGGGAGGGGGCTCTGCCCTCTACAAGGACAATTGCCAAAGCATCGGCCAATGTTTCCTGCGATACGCCTTCAAGCGCAGCTCTTATTTCCTCTGTCTTCATATTTTGCATCTTATTACGTTAGGATACATATTGTCCCACCAAACTTCGGGCTTCATTCACCCTTTGCAGGCTCTTCGATCGCACCTTGCCCCGCAGTCCGATACCGGAGACATTGGTGCAGTCCATATCATCTCCGATCTCGCCCGAACAGTATACAAAAACACAGGAGTCCAGCCTGGCTCCCCTCAGCGGATAACCTTCAAACCGGCAATGGTAGAATATACAGTTTGAAATATCTGAATTGCAAAAGCCATTTACCCCGCTCCCGTAACTGACACTGAACATGCTGTGAGCGAAGAGGCAATTGTCTGCGCGTACATCCAAAGCCTCAAAATCCAGCATTGATGAAGAAATAAAACGGGTTCCAGAAAAGGAAGAACGCTGCAGGCAAAGGTTCTTCATGGCCGTGTTTTTTACCCATGAATTGATCCAGCGGCTTTTGATTAAAGTTAATCCGTCAAGAACCATCGTGTCCAAAACAGATGAATTAAAGCAAGCCCTCATAAAACTCGAACGGAAAAAGCTGCTTTTTTCAAGGAGCGTGTTTTGAAAAACAATATCATTGGCATGAAGATCCCGGATGTCTGCATGATCCCACTGTATACCGTTTACACTCAAACCGGTCAGATCACATTCCACAATCTGGCTGTCGTTCAGCAGACCCTTTTCAAGAGCCTGCTCAATGAGTATCCTGTTTTGCCTGCCGTAAAAACTCACAACCCTGCCCCTAATCCCAGCGCCTTACTGTAATCCTTAGATTCTCTTTAACGTCCTGTTCCTCATGAACTACGCTGTAGCCCATTCCACTAATCTTGTCCATAACGGTCTCGTAAGCATACTGCCTCGTTATCCTGTTCATAATATCTTCCTGCTTTTGCCCTGTAAATGTTTCTATCGCCCACCAGTCAGCCGCTACCTCATACCCCTTTTCTTTTTTCCGAATGCCGATGCTGTATGCGCTGCCGGTTTTTATCTCCATAATGCAGCCGGTTATAACCTCATTCTTGGTATACCCCTTCAGCGTTAAAGTTTCGCCCTCTTTGGCCTCCACAAACTGTATATTGAGCGCTTTCAGCGCCTTTTTCAGATACATTAAATCCTTGATTTTAGTATCTATCTTTGCTATATGAGACATGCATTCCCCTTCATAATAACTACGATTCTTTTACCCTTTCTCCTGTCTGTATTCTCACATGGGCATTAGCCCCTATACGATATGCCAATTCAGTTATTTCGCACCTAAAGAAACTGTCAAACAATTCAATAATCCTGAAATTCCCTATAATGCGCTGGAATGACGAATCTTCCCCTATATCTCCCGTAACACCCGTTGCAATGCCGGTACTGTCCGCCCCAATACGAACCAGACAATATCTCTGGACACCATTCACTTCGGAGACTTCAATAATACGAAATACTGAATATACGGGTTCATATTCCAGAACAGCCTGCATAGCTGCTATAACAGGTCTTGGAAGGGGCGTTACTTCCTGAAGAACGAGCGGGTCGTTTATAACAGGCGGACTTTTACATGAACAAAACATAAAAAGCAGCGCAGCAGTTAAATATTGTATTTGTCTCATTTTCCCAATAGATTCCACACATGCCTGCCTTCAAGATCAGTATAAACCATGCTTTCATTATCCAAAAGAACATGAAAAGAATTAACGAATTTTCTGGATCTTTCTATTCGATATGGAGTGCCGGTATAAATTACGTGAAGCCCTTTTGCAAAAACGAGATTTTCCAGACCGTTCCATCCGATAAACATATTGTTTGCAAAAAAACTCCTTCCCGGCGATTTTAATGGCGGTACCATGCCATACATTTCACTGTCAAATAATTTATCTATAATTTGCACTGAAATCCGGCGGTATATATTCCATACTTCATCAAACGAATACGAAAGCAGAGGATACCGTAAAGAAAGTATTCTGGCGCCGGAACGTATTTCTATTACATTGACATATAAAACACTTTCATAATCAGAAAGCTGAACACGCCCCTGTATCCGATAGTCCGCCAGGTTTGATGCGCCGCCGATGGACGCATTGCTGAATTCCTTAAAATCCCCCACATGGAAAACCTGAAATAAATTTGTTGCCGCAAGAACATAACCCATTACACGGCTGAAGAAATCATCTTCATCTCTCAGGGTTACGCCTTTATACTCAATAAACGGAGCTGTAATAAAATCGAATTCGCCGCTTGAATGTCTAACCAGCCGCAAAAACTCCATACTAAAATCATCAATAACCACACGCCTCCTTATGCCGCCCAAAACAGGGTTAGAAAGCCGTATGTAAAATTCCTCCATGCAGGATGCGATCATATCCTCTATCGTATCCAATGAGGTAAATTGCCTTAAAATAATTAACGGGTAATATGTATCCAGCGAATAAATATAAAAAACAAAATAATAATGGCTGCCGCTGTAAAAAACATAGGGTTTTCCGATGTAATGCAAAGGGTAAATATACTGCTCATCTTTAATTGCATTCATTATGGAAAAGGGATTGTTTGCCTTATTGTTATCATATGTCGTCAATAACCAGCGCTGCATCTTTACGGGTTTGTATCTGCCGGAATTTACCAGTTGTTTTAATAATTCTTTTTCAATCTGCGTAACGATATCAGTAGAAACCGCAGATGTCCCGCTGGCTGATAGCATCACAACAGCAGGCGCTTCCAGCGTGTCATACCGATCCTGAAGATGAGTAACAGTAATCGGCTCTTTATCTTTCTGCAGCAGGCCCTTGGGAAAAAGGGTAACAGGCGCCGACAATGAAAAAAATACCAACAGTAAAACCACGGTGGTTTTCATTGCCGAAGCCATGTTACTCCTTCCATTACGTAAAAATACAGGCTAAAGTAGGAAAAACCTCTGAGCTATGCCCATTCGGCATTTTCATAAACCAGTGAAAGTGTTTCAGTAATAACTCCGTTATCCGTACTGCTCAAATCGGATACTGTCCAGCCGCAGGGAACAGCATTAAAAAGATTCCTGCGCTGAATTTCTGTAACACCATCCCTGTCCATGAAAACAATGGATACGGATTTTTGTTCCGGATTGCCGCGTTCAACAGTTTTCCACCATTCCTTAAGAACCTTGTCGCGCGGGTCGGCATTACGGACTAATTTAACCGTATCATACTTTACCTTTCCGACAACTTTACGGGGATTTTTATCCATACCGCCCATGTCATCAGAAACCTCGGCATTTGCGCCAAGACCGGAAACCGATACAAAGTTTCCAAAATCGACTCCATCAACTTCAACTTTAAAATACGTTTTGGTAGTCGGGCTGTAATCTGCCATACAACACTCCTTTGGCCGAAGCCTTTAAAAAATATTATTCCTCGCCCAGAGTCTTTTGAGAGACCCTGAAGACAACGAATTCCGCCGGTTTTGCCGGAGCAATTCCCAATTCAACCACCACATACCCGGCATCTATGCTTTCCGGGGGGTTAAGTTCGTCATCGCACCGTACATAAAATGCTTCTTCCGGGCTGTCGCCGAACAACGCCCCGGACCTCCAGATGTTGAGCAAAAATGATGTTATATTCCTGGTTATTTTTTTCCACAAATCCCTTGTATTGGGTTCGAAAACAACCCAGTTCGTTCCGTTCTGTATCGCCTGTTCTACCATACAAAACAGACGACGGACATTTATATACCGCCACTCAGGGTTGGAACTAATGGTTCGGGCGCCCCAAACCCTGATTCCTCTCCCGGGAAACTCGCGGATACAGTTGATACCTTTGGGATTCAAAAGTTCCTGTTCCGCATCCGTCAGGTTGTATTTCAACCCCAGAGCAGTCCTGAAAATTTCATTGGCCGGCGCCTTATGCACGCCCCGGGTTGAATCAACCCTGCTGTATACCCCGGCCATGCCGCCAGATGGAGGAGCGTATACATTCTGATCCGCCACTGTATCGTACATTTGAATCCAGGGGAAGTAGTACGCACCCATAATCGAATCCCGCGGCATCGGCATGGTATCAATGCCCTTATCCAGTTCTTCGGGAGAATCGAGTATTGCAAAACGGAACCGGTTCTTCTCGCAATGAGTTAAAATTGCATCCTGAGCCGCAGGATCGATTACACCAGGAGCGCAAATCAATGCAATTTCCGGAATCGTATCAAGCAGGTAAAGCCCTGTCTTTTTACCAACTCCTTCATCAGAACCTATAATAAGTTTGGCTATATCCGGCGGATTTTCGATCTTAACAGGGACCTTCAACGTTTCATCTTCAGACTTTTCAGCATCTTCTTCCTTTGGAGGCAGCTCTTTCAAATTGTTGATATATGCTTTTGTCCCGCCATTTTGGAAAAATTGGTAAACAGCATGCCCCAGCCAGCCGTCTGTATGCATACCGCCGAATAATTTTGTGTATTGGGTCCAGTTTGTTACCAATACCGCTTCATTAACCGGGCCTTTCTCAGCAACACCAAGAAAACCCACAATATTAGTAGATCCCGCTTCAATAGGTTTTGAACCGCTTTCTACTTCCTCAACATAAACACCAGGTGTTTGATAAGTCGGCATTTATTTACCCCCTTCTTAACATTAGCCTATCATAGTTAGTTTTGATTTGCAACGAAAAATAAACGAAAACATAGAAAAAATAATGTCATTCGTCAGTATACCCGAACTGCCGGTTTTTTGTAAAGCGTTTTTTTTATTCTGACATGATACCGCCCTTTACACTCATCTTTTCGACTCGCTTAAATGGAACGCCTCTAAGCGAATTAATTCCAACTTCCAGTATGTATTCCAGCATAATTACAGGCAACCCGGAAACATAAGGCTCACGTTTTATTTCCGGTTTACGGATCACCGGTTCAATAAAAATTTTTCCTTCACTTTCTCCGTGCCATTTATAGTCTTGCAGTTGAATTGTGTTATTATCTTTGAAGTACTGAATTAATATCCCTGTAGTTTCAAGGAGCTGTGGGTAATATTTAGATAATACTTTTAGAAAAAGCGTGCACCCCAGCCGTGCAGGAGCTTCATAAATCATTTGATCCTCTTCGATTTTTTGGCCGTTTTTGTCAGGAGAAAGCTGGCTCACATCGGAAATACCCAGACATACCATCGCCTTAGAACCTTCTTTTGGATCCTGCAACGCTCCCCCATCACTCATTTCGAATAACTTTGTATCATTGCCCAGATCAGATAAGTTTTTATTAATTGTTTCGTGTAACACCTTGAGTATGGCCGATTGATTCATTCTACCGCCTTCCGGTTTTCAATCTGAACATCTTCCAGATACGGGATCTCATCTTCTTTAACTACAAGTTTTTCCACTATTACTCCGGTATCTGCATCATATAACCGAACTTCCTCAACTGAAAGAATTCCCTGGACCCTTTCAAGCTGTTTCAGGACCGCGCCTACAGTAACGGATTTGCCGAATTCCCAGCCCTCTCCTTCTCCTCCATTCAGGGCATGGCAAAATGTTCTAAGTGAGTTTTCGATTATCTTTTTTAATCGTTCCTCGTCCAGTATATCACTGCGGAAGACCAGTGTTAGCCGGACATTAAAAATCCGATAGACCGGTCCCTGTACACGGATTTTTGTCCCAACCAGCTTTCGTTCTTCCAGATAACCTGTTACCCTGCGTATCAATTCACGGGAAGGAACAAGTTTATAGGCTAGAGTTTCACCTGATGGAAGAACCGGAATAATAACGATGACAATTTCTCCCTGCTTATTCTTTTCCTTTAGACACCATGCCCTGCCCACAGATGTCGAGGCCTCTCTTGAAAGCCATTGAAAATCTTCGGCAGTAACAGCCCTTTGAAGACTCTTAAAAACTCCTGCCGCTCTGGATTTCAGGCTGTCCACGGTCTCCATATCCGCCCCGCCTTCGGCAGGAAACGGATTATCACAGCCCGCGATAAAAGCAATGCTCTGGGTAATGGTTCGCAAAGTTCCGGCCGCTACATTGCCGGCCGCTCCGCCTCCGGTACTGTAAGATGCTATGCGAATATTGAATTTACGCCGCGGCGGAATAATCCCCCGCTGGCCATCTCCAAAATGTATTTTTTGTTCCCGGTAATCAACCACAAAATGACGGGACAGCGGCGTAGAGGTGTAAAAATTTTCAACCTCCCTGTAGCGAACCCAAACAGCTTCTCCATCAATCTGGTAAGGTTCTTTTATCCCCTCGGCTGTCATCACATCAATTTCATTGGACGGAGGTATCGAACCTTCGTCAACATAAACTTCTATGTCCGGTAAAATCGGACCATGCGCAGGCATGAAAGACTGCGCAGGCGCGCCTGTTCCAGAACCCGCCGTTTCATTCCGGTAACTTGTTTTATTACGGGCATAAACAGCATTGTTAAAAATGTCCATTATTGTGGGCTGGGCTTCAAAACCTCCCGAAACCAGCCTAAGGCGGAGCCAATGAAGGTTTTTGGCAAATTCACTTTTTACGGTCATATCAGCAGGGGCCGCAAATTCAATAAAACCTGATTCGTGAAAAGAATCAGTGTAATCATTGACAGATAATTCCGCCCATTTTATTCCATTCCAGTATTCCCAGGAAATGTCTATTAGCCGCTTTTCAGGAGACCTTGGAAGCAGTTTTTCATTAAAAAAAGAAAAACGCTCCGCCCTTGGACGCGGAGAGCGTTCATCATTTATCTTTACATATATTGAATTATTTCCTTTGGAAAATGGTGCGGAAAAACCCAAATATAACGCAGGTAATAAATCATTGGAAACATCAAAAAGTGGAAAATCTTTTTTATCCTCATCTTTCCCGCGCTCCGCCAGTTCAGTTCCAAGATTCTTCCATACAAAATTGCTTTGGGAAAACAATTCTACGGGGTGCTGAACACCCATGTTGTATGTAATGCGTATCTTGCTGAACATGGGCGAATGTACCTTTGAAGAAAACTGCCATATCCAGTTTCCGCTTTCATTTTGAATATAATTCCCGCCAAGAGAGAAATCTTTGGTAACAAGTCGTATCCGCAGCCAATAATGTTCCTCATTATTGATAACAGCAGGCACAAATCCGCGCGGAACGGTAAATTGAATTTCTCCCGATTGCTTAAAAGCAAAGGTTCCGTCTTTAAAACCGTGCGGATTTGCGGCAGAAGGATCCTTCGGACTTTCGCCGATTTTTTTCCAGTTGTCGCCATCCCAATACTCATATGAGAACAGTACATTTTCGTTTTCATTTCCCGGCACATAAACTTCACTAAAGGTAAAAATAATCGTTACTTTATTTCCTGGATGGGAAAACACTTCATCCGCCGCAAGATAGAAGGCCTCATTGTAGGAAGGGTTTTCGGAAAAAATCCTGAAATTGTTGTTAATGTCAACCGGCAGATATTGGGAACCTGAATTTGATATACACAGATCGGGCAAAAAACCGGAACCGCCGAAATGTGTCTGAAGTTCGATATCCTTTATCTGCAGTGTATTTTGGTTTTCCGGTATGTCCGCCAGCATTGCGCGCAGAAAAAAACCTTCGTACCCGTTTACCTCGCAAGCCTTAATCGGTATGGGCCCGGAAATATATATAACATTATCCTTCTTTCGTTTTTTTTCTGATACCCGTTGATGGGGAATATGAACCCAGGAACGCCCATCCCAGTATTCCCAAAAGAGAAAATTAATTATTTCATCTTTTACGGAAGTAATTTCCTTACCTGTAACAAAGAAAATCTGCTCTGTATGCTCTGAAGCAAGATGGGCGAAAGACGGGGAAACCAGATAAAGGATGTGTTCTACGTTGTAGTTCGCCTCGAAAATTTTAAACTCTTTAAATTTACCGCCAGCGCAATAATCAGTCCATTTTTCCCCGATGCGGTTTATGCAGGCATCAAGATTCGAACTGCTGATGGAAACATCCTGCTCTGTCTCGAAAACATATGTATCATCATTTCCGACAACAGCCGCAATCTGCGTCCCGGCCTTAACCTGAACTGTTTTTTTATAGCCTTCCACCGGAAAAAACCTTACAACTGCCCTTGCACTTTGAGGAGGAATCAAAGAAAGCCCCATAAGTTCCAATAGAGACAGATATATCTTTTCAGGAACCTGATTAAGACGGTATAAAACCATCTCTGTCATCCATGCAAAAAGTTCAATCAGAGTTATTCCGGGATCTGTTGTATTATGATTCGTCCATTCCGGACAATAACGGGGAATCAGACGAATAGCCTCGGCTACAATATCATCAAAAGTTCTGTCATCCAAGTTGTTTTTTGGAATCAATTTCGCCTCTTTCTAAATAGAATGGGTATACCATGTTAAAGAATGTATTAACCGAACGAATCTCATAGTGAATTTTTATATTTACAACCGTTTCGTTGTCCGGATCAGATTCTCCCTTGACTTCTTTAAGGATTACCCGCGGCTCCCAGCGTATTATGGCTTCACGAACATAATGCTCCGCCTGGGTAATGGCCTGCGGACGATTAGGAGAAAAAACCATCTCGTTTATCATACAGCCAAAGTCCGGGTGCATAAGACGCTCTCCCGGAGTGGTATTCAGGATAATTCTGATAGATTCCTCAATGCTTTTTTCGTATTGAGAAAATTTGATATTTCCTTTTACATCCGGAAATATTGGAAATGCCCAGCCCTTGCCGAGTAAATTCCGGTTCATTGCCTGTAATCCCCTTGCCGGTTAACTTTTAGATAATCCAACCTATCATAAAAATCACCCATACGCTATACCCCTTGGATCATGAAAACAATTTTAGAGCCATAGACATCTGTCTTTTAAAACCTGTCTATCTTTTCGGGTACGGGAGGTTGATAAATTCAATAAAAACATGTTATTATACAGACAAAGGCGGAGTATATGACAGAAAACAAGCGGCTTGTACCTGTATGCATCATATACATAGACGGGGTGCGCATGAACCCCGACTGCGAAGGAGCCTTCAGGTCGGTTAAAGTATTTGATTTACTGAACAAAATCAGCGAATGTAATATAACCTTCGACTGGAACGACCTGGGTAATGAAAACTCAAAAACATTCACATACAACGCAGAACTGTCCGTACACCTGGGCTACAAAGACGACGTAAAGGAAGTATTCAACGGGGAGATAACCGGCATCGGCATAAGACACCGCGAGTACGGCCCTTCCCTGTTCAGGGTAAGAGCTTCAAGCCTCCTTCAGCGCCTTGACCACGGAAACCATACACGGCACTTTGAAAACAAAACCCCCTCGCAGGCCATAAAGGAAATACTCTCCCGTTATAACATACAATGCGACTGCGAAACCTTCGGCCCAAGCAAACCCTACTGGGAAGGCGGGGAAAAGACGGACTGGGAACTGGTATTATCCCTTGTAAAAAGCTACGGCAGGGACATATACTCTTTCGGCAATAAAGCGTATGTGAAACGGCTTATGACAATGCACAGGGAAGAGATAGTGTATGAATGGGGCAAGAGCCTTATAGATTTCCGGGTAAAGGAAAACATAAAAAGCCAGGCCGGAGCTGTAAGGGTAATAGGCTGGAATGTAATGAAAGGACGAGGCTTTGACAAGCTGAAGAAGATAGAAGAAGTTGAGCAGAAGATAGGTGGCGGGAAGAGCTGGACGAAGGTGAGCAAGGGGGGAGGCGGTCTGTGGGTTGACAATGTATTTGACCACAGTGTTGACGACGCTGCTGAGGCAGCCGAGGTAGCCGACGCGCTGCTGCGCGAGATGAGTTTCAAGTATCTGCGCGCCGAAGGCAGCTCTGAGGGCAATCACAAACTTGCGGCGGGGTCTACTGTAACGGTAAAGAATGTCGGCAAGGCGTACAGCGGGGAGTACATAGCGGAAGCAGTAGTGCACGATTACAGCCTAGAAGGCGGGTATATAACGGAGTTTTACCTTAAGCGGAACATGCTGGATAATGATTTTATGAAGGGGGTAACCCATGTCGACATGAGAGCCGGTATCCAGAAGGCAAGTATAGCACCCAAGGATATTTCGGAAAACAACTCTTTTCAGATCGGCAACGATTCATCAGGAAGCCAATACACAGATACTATGCAGGAAAATGAGGAAGAAGATTCTATAGTAAAACCAAAGCTATACAACATGGACTTGTTGGATAAAAACGGGAATATAATAACAGACAAATGGGTAATGGGAAAACCGCTGACGTTATCGGTAAGCTGCCAGAATGCCGAGGCCCAGACAAAAGTAAAGTTTGCCATATACCAAAAGAATAACGATGAAGAATACATAAGGCAGCCTGCCGAGAAAGAAGGAACAAGAAACGCCGATGGTGATAAGTATACAGCCGATTGGAAATATGAATACAAGGGAGAAGAATTAACAGAGAAGCCGTTATTCTACTTCAAAGCCTACATAGACGGTGTAGACGAGGCAGACAGCCGGGAAATTGAAATAGGAATGGAGATAAGCGTTGTAGTTGTTGACAGTGAAGATGTATTGATAATAGACAACGGCGATTTTTCCAATAACCCGGATACTAAATCTAATAATCCCGTGAGAATTAATTTTTACGAATTGAATCAAGAGGGCAGCATAGAAAAAATAGTTAATGGGAACAGATATTATGAAATAGTCGGAAAGACAGATGGCAAAGGCGCATATATAGCAAATGGGTTAATTCCCAGTAAATTCAGTATAAGTGTGCGTACACCAATGAATAGGAGATATACCCGAGAAAAATTAATCAAAGATGAAAGTCACAATGAAGAAATTTTTGTTTTAGACCAAATAGATGGTAGTCAAAGCATTACGTATAATTCGGGGAGCAAGTTCAAAATAGAAAATAGAAATGTAATAAAGCTGCCCATTAGATTTCTTGATTCTCGGGATTGTAGTACAATCAGAGAAGTAATTGGCGAAAGTTACTTTGAAATTCCAATAAAACTACAAGGATTACAGATTGTTAAAAGAGCACCGACATTGGAACATGCTAAAGAAGTTTTAGAACATTTTGAGGTTCGAGCAGCCATAACTAATACGAACCCTTCTCTTGCTCAATATGATAATGATAGTTTTATCATTCAAACTATACGAGGAAGAGCTGTTTCTTGGCCAAATGGAATAATTTACCTACCTTCCTCCAGACCTAATACAACTCAGAATAATGCTTTATTAATCCATGAGGCATTTCATCAATTTCAATATATTTACCATGGTAAAAAAGACGCCTATGTGAAGCTTGTAACCGAGGCAGTAAATGAAAAACATTTGGGAATCGATCCTTATGACTATATAATGCATTCTAATTTGGCTGCAAATCAAGGGATTAGAGATATTTTTTATATAAACCAGATATTAACTTATGAAGGACAGGCACAATTTATTGAAGATTTTGCTCTTACTTATTACGGCGAGAGAATCATAAATATAATACCACCGCCAACTTTTGATGACTACAAACCTACCATGAGAAATGAGCGACAAATTGGAGGAATAAAGACAAATGTTTTCATTGACTGACCAAGACACCTCTATTTATATTTTTGTTAATATATTTTTTTTAAGCTGTATAAAGGTACGTAACGGCTTATTTTTACTTTGTAAACATGTAGAACGTTGGTTAAATAATTCATATAAAAAGCTGTTTTTTGCATTATTTCTTTTTAATATATCTCCATTCATTTTCTGCATGAGTCCGCCATCGGAAATAATTATAATAGCCAATAATTCAAGCTCTATTATTTATTTCGCGTTTAATATAAAACAATATGGGCCACTAGATTATTACGAAGATGATTTTTTTATTGGTACAATAAGGCCTAGAAATGCAGTTAGGGAACAAAAAGAATATTTATTGGAACCTGGAAATTATTTAATGTTAATTCAATTTAGAACAAATTTACTTATTGGAATAATACAAAAGTTTAAAAGCTACATCGAAAATTTTATAGTCTATGATATAGATAGGAAAATAATATTAACACTTGACGACATGCAAGAAGGTACAATTATTGTATACGATTATTTGGACAATTCAATAATTGAAAAGAATGAACGAGAAGGAACTATTAAGATAGAATTTTTTGGCAAGCCAGATGTTTATTTATCAAATGTAGATTATACAATAGAAATAACTGATGATCTCATATTAAAGGGACGAGAAAAATACAAGCAGCTCGAATAGTCAACTTACTCCCAATCCACCAACCAACCCCAATAGCAGGAAAACAAGTGGGGGTAGCGTAATCTGACCACTAAAACACTTGCGGGTAAGTAAAAATATGTGTAATATGTTTTAGTGGTCAGATGAAGCGAGGGGGAGCAGCGTATATTATGGTTTTAATTACGGGCAGAACCAATACACGAAACAGAAGCGCTCCCCCTGCAAAACCATTAAAAAATCTCCGTGCCTCTGTGCCCCCGTGTGCGGAAACCTCGACTGCCACCCAAAAGGCGGAGTATATGACAGAAAACAAGCGGCTTGTACCTGTATGCATCATATACATAGACGGGGTGCGCATGAACCCCGACTGCGAAGGAGCCTTCAGGTCGGTTAAAGTATTTGATTTACTGAACAAAATCAGCGAATGTAATATAACCTTCGACTGGAACGACCTGGGTAATGAAAACTCAAAAACATTCACATACAACGCAGAACTGTCCGTACACCTGGGCTACAAAGACGACGTAAAGGAAGTATTCAACGGGGAGATAACCGGCATCGGCATAAGACACCGCGAGTACGGCCCTTCCCTGTTCAGGGTAAGAGCTTCAAGCCTCCTTCAGCGCCTTGACCACGGAAACCATACACGGCACTTTGAAAACAAAACCCCCTCGCAGGCCATAAAGGAAATACTCTCCCGTTATAACATACAATGCGACTGCGAAACCTTCGGCCCAAGCAAACCCTACTGGGAAGGCGGGGAAAAGACGGACTGGGAACTGGTATTATCCCTTGTAAAAAGCTACGGCAGGGACATATACTCTTTCGGCAATAAAGCGTATGTGAAACGGCTTATGACAATGCACAGGGAAGAGATAGTGTATGAATGGGGCAAGAGCCTTATAGATTTCCGGGTAAAGGAAAACATAAAAAGCCAGGCCGGAGCTGTAAGGGTAATAGGCTGGAATGTAATGAAAGGACGAGGCTTTGACAAGCTGAAGAAGATAGAAGAAGTTGAGCAGAAGATAGGTGGCGGGAAGAGCTGGACGAAGGTGAGCAAGGGGGGAGGCGGTCTGTGGGTTGACAATGTATTTGACCACAGTGTTGACGACGCTGCTGAGGCAGCCGAGGTAGCCGACGCGCTGCTGCGCGAGATGAGTTTCAAGTATCTGCGCGCCGAAGGCAGCTCTGAGGGCAATCACAAACTTGCGGCGGGGTCTACTGTAACGGTAAAGAATGTCGGCAAGGCGTACAGCGGGGAGTACATAGCGGAAGCAGTAGTGCACGATTACAGCCTAGAAGGCGGGTATATAACGGAGTTTTACCTTAAGCGGAACATGCTGGATAATGATTTTATGAAGGGGGTAACCCATGTCGACATGAGAGCCGGTATCCAGAAGGCAAGTATAGCACCCAAGGATATTTCGGAAAACAACTCTTTTCAGATCGGCAACGATTCATCAGGAAGCCAATACACAGATACTATGCAGGAAAATGAGGAAGAAGATTCTATAGTAAAACCAAAGCTATACAACATGGACTTGTTGGATAAAAACGGGAATATAATAACAGACAAATGGGTAATGGGAAAACCGCTGACGTTATCGGTAAGCTGCCAGAATGCCGAGGCCCAGACAAAAGTAAAGTTTGCCATATACCAAAAGAATAACGATGAAGAATACATAAGGCAGCCTGCCGAGAAAGAAGGAACAAGAAACGCCGATGGTGATAAGTATACAGCCGATTGGAAATATGAATACAAGGGAGAAGAATTAACAGAGAAGCCGTTATTCTACTTCAAAGCCTACATAGACGGTGTAGACGAGGCAGACAGCCGGGAAATTGAAATAGGAATGGAGATAAGCGTTGTAGTTGTTGACAGTGAAGATGTATTGATAATAGACAACGGCGGCAGCGATTCCAATAACCCAATAGAGATAGAATTTAAAGTAGAGCAAACAAACGAAAACGGGATAAAAAATAAAAAAATTATTGGGAAACCTGATACCAAGGGCTCATATAAAAAAGAAGGATTAATCCCCTGCGAATTCAGTATGAGTGTACGCACCCCGATAGACAGATTACACACTACAGAAAAGCACACGGCAAGTACAAATGACAATGAAAAAATCATTGTGTTAAGAGAAATAGATGGAAGCCAGGTAATCAAATACGGTTCCAGCGGCGGATTTGAGATTAATAAAACCAATATTATAAAACTGCCGGTGAGATTTCTTAACAACTCAGAATGTGAAAAGATAGAAGAGATTTTAGGGAATCGTTATTTTAATACACAAATAAATATACAAGGAATTCAGATCATCATTGGTGATCCGACTGCAAAGCAAGTAAAAGAATTATTAGAATATTTTTCTCTTACAGCTCTAATACCCCCACAATATTCAACAGACAGCGCCATTCAAGGTCTTATAAGCGGCCGAGGAATAGCTTTACCGAACGGAATAGTGTATTTAACTGGTAATCCAGGATCTCCTCAAATGAACGCATTGTTAGTCCATGAAGCATTTCATCAATATCAATACAATCACCATGGGAAAGACAATGCCTTTAGTACATTAGTTACTGAAATGCGTGATCAGGTAATATTAGGTATAAATTCTTATGAGTATCAACATTTTATAGGGTTACCTAGCTCGCCATCAAGATCTAGAGATCCTTCATTGGTATTAAATTTACAACAGATTACTACATTTGAAGGTCAAGCTCAATACATCGAAGACTTTGCAAGTACCTATTATAATAATAGAGATTTATCTCCATTCAAAGAAGCCATGCTTAATAATAATAATGATTCAAATATATTTACAAATATATCATTTTAGGAAAAGGCATGCTAAGAAAAATATATTTATTCTTTATTTTTTTAACAATAATTTTATTTTCGTTGACTGCCATGTCGATGATTCAAGATTATTACAATATTATAAATATGAGTGGCGAAGAATTATTAATAACTGTTCGTTATTCAGGCCGTGGTTGGCCAGATGTGTCAGGTTTATTTACGTTTGGTGTTAGTGAACTGATCAAACACCCCCTCCCCCATAAAGACATAAAACATCCGTATATAGATACATTGACACTCTTTTCATGCTATCCAGAAGAAGAATGGGGTATAGGACCAGATGGTGATTATCGGTGGATATATAACAAAACAAGATCGGCAAGAGAAATTATAAGTATAGTTATTAATGAGCTCATTTTATTTGATATGGAAGGCAATATTGTACTAACCCTTGATGACATAAATGAAAGTGATTTTGAATATATCGATCCAAGACCATTATATCGTCTCTCACCATGCATAATTATTACTTCAGAAATGGTGAAATCAGGGAGGATTAAATATCTCAAACATGAATGATATGTTATAAAATAGGGGCATGCCCGAAGCGCGAAGTGTCAACTTATTAAAACTGAGGCGAATCCTGAATAACAACCCAATCGGGTCCCTCCCTAAGCATCAAATTATTCCACCAACCAACTCCAATAGCAGGCGAACAAGTGGGGGTAGCGTAATCTGACCACTAAAACACTTGCGGGTAAGTAAAAATATGTGTAATATGTTTTAGTGGTCAGATGAAGCGAGGGGGAGCAGCGTATATTATGGCTTTAATTGCGGGCAGAACCAAAACA
>Ga0099364_10001731_pt1 | contig 35602 bp, 33 predicted proteins | sample TergutTh196P3_FD_73070 | JGI IMG/M metagenome (GOLD analysis project Ga0099364, IMG submission 73070) | Microcerotermes parvus P3 segment gut microbial communities from Pointe-Noire, Republic of the Congo - Th196 P3 | ecosystem: Host-associated > Arthropoda: Insects > Digestive system > Gut ... | reverse complement strand
AAATCATGGAAGTAAATATCAAATACACAATTGGTCTGACATATTTACTTCTGTCCTGATTGATAAATTCTAAAGTACATACCCCGGGACTATAAAGGAGTTTAATAAAGGAAGAAATAGTGTTGCTTTCCGCTCCTATAAGGTCCCTTATTTCACTTGAAAAATATTTTTTGTCTATTTTTTCCAGACAGACAGCGCTGCCGCAATGCTGACAATAATTCCCGCTTACCGGCTCATTACAGGATTTACAGGTATCCATTTTTTTCTCCTTTACAGAAAACCGCTCTATTGTATTATTTTAAAATGCATTATTGTTCTTTTATAAAATATTTGTCAAGAGTAATCACGCACGGTTTTGGGAAAGACATGCGAAAACACAGAGTATTCATATAACAATCAGCGATTACTCACTTCGTAATGTTCGTGATTTAGTGGTAAAAAAATTCCTCACTTGACAAATGTAAGCCAATGACTTATATTATAAAAGCATGTTGAGAGCATCATTACTAACTGTTGTCGAGACTCCATCATTTATTTCGGATGCAAAAAAATTGCTGGAAAATGATGAACGTGAAGCGCTTATACATTATTTGGCATCCAGCCCTAAAGCAGGTGTTTTATTAAAAGGAACCGGAGGAATTCGTAAAATACGATGGGCTGGAGAAAATACCGGAAAAAGCGGAGCATACCGGGTAATTTATTTTTTTTATTCAACAGAAATTCCACTTTTTCTTTTGAATATTTTTACAAAAAATGAGAAAGCAAACATAAGTCAGGCTGAACGGAACGAACTTAAACAGTTAGCTGATATGCTGGTAAAGCAATATAAAACAGTGAGGAAGGGTTATGGGCGGAAAACGAATAATTGAAGGAATGAAGGAAGCTTTGGCGATCTCCAGAGGTGATCTTCCTGCTGGTACTTATAAAGTATATATCCCTGAAAACATTGATGTAAAAGCAATCAGGGAAAATATGGGTTTATCTCAGGCATCTTTTGCTAACAGGTTTGGGCTTTCTGTTTTTTCCCTCCGTAACTGGGAACAGGGTAAACGTCAGCCTGACCCTGCTGCCAGAGCTTATTTAAAAGTAATAGAAAAAGCTCCTGATATCGTAATCAAAGTTCTGGCGGTATAAGTACTGGGGTAGCAGCACTAAGGCGACTACAGACTTTCAATCCCTTCTGGCATACAGTATAGTGGACTGAAAGCCCGGACATCGAATTTGCCTTGTCTCCCTGCCTGCCAGATCAATGCTCTTGCAAGTTCACTAAATTCATCATTTATGCTAGTATAAAATCCGGAGAATAATAATGGAAAAACGAAAAGTAGCTTCACTTGATTCAGAAACATCCCTTTTGGGATTTGGTTTCATGCGCCTTCCTGTACTGGATGGCGATCCAGCAAAGATCGATTATCCCAAAGCGCAGGCAATGGTGGATCTGGCATATAAAGCAGGGGTCAATTATTTTGATACTGCCTATGTCTACCATGAAGGCAAAAGCGAGGTTTTTGCAGGGGATACACTTTCAAAATACCCCAGAGACAGTTATTATCTGGCTTCAAAAATGCCTACATGGGAAGTTTTTAAATCCCAGGATGATTTAGAGCGGATTTTTAAGACACAGCTTGAAAGATGTAAAACTTCATATTTTGATTTTTATTTTGCACACGGTGTAAACGAAGAGCGTCTTGATGTTTTACAGGACTGGATTTACAGCTTCCTTTGCAAAAAAAAGGAAGAAGGAAGCATAAAACGTATGGGATTTTCTTTCCACGGCCATCCTGATGTGATGCTTGAAATTGTAAAAAAATATAAGTGGGATTTTGCAATGATCCAACTTAATTATGTTGACTGGGAAATCAATAATGCAAAAAGGCTTTACGAAATCCTGACTGAATACAAGATCCCTATAGTTATTATGGAGCCTGTCAAAGGCGGAACCCTATCCAATAAATTAAATGATAAGGTTTTAGGAGTACTTAAAAAGTCTTCTGCTTCAAGCATGGCTTCACTTGCGCTCAGGTTTGCAGGTTCTTTCCCCAATGTGTTTAATGTGCTTTCCGGTATGTCTTTACCGGAGCATGTTGAGGATAATATTAAGACGTTCAATAATTTCAAACCCATTAATAATGAAGAACAAAAAATTCTGGATGAAGCTGCTGCAGTCTACCGGGTTTCGGGAATCATACCCTGTACCGGCTGCAATTACTGCATTGATTGTCCAGCTGGAGTCAATATTCCAAAAGTTCTGACCCTTTACAATCATCATCTTATAAATAAAGTTTTGATTAACTTCATCAATCAGTATCTGACACTCAAGAAACATGAAAAAGCACATAACTGCACAGATTGCGGTCAATGTGTAAAACTCTGTCCCCAGAAAATTGATATACCCAAACACTTAAAAGAAGTGGTTGATATTTTTTCATCGTAGATACAAAATATTTTTGAAACAGGAATTTTTATGGACGATTTTATAAGTGAATTTATCAAGGAAGACCTTGCAAACGGCCGTTACAGCTATGTTCACACACGTTTTCCGCCGGAACCCAATGGCTGGCTTCATATAGGCCATTGCAAGGCGTTTTTGATTGACTTTGGCTTTGCGGATAAGTTCAATGGCAAATGCAATCTTCGCTTTGACGACACAAACCCAGAAAAAGAGGATCAATCATACGTGGAAGCCCAGAAACGCGACATCAAATGGATGGGCTGCGACTGGGAGGATAGAGAGTTCTATGCTTCTGATTATTACGAGCATCTTTACGAGCTTGCAATAAAGATCATCAAAAAGGGAAAGGCTTATGTTTGCGATCTCTGCGAGGAGGAGATACGCGAGTACAGGGGTACAGCTGTACCTGATAAAAATAATATTACGCATACGCCTCCGGGGCGCAACAGTCCGTTTAGGGATCGCAGTGTCGAAGAAAACCTAGACCTATTTGCTAAAATGAGGGCAGGTGAATTTGCAGACGGCGCCAAAACCCTGCGTGCCAAAATTGACATGACCCATCCCAACCTTGTAATGCGCGACCCTGTCATGTACAGGATACGCAGGATGCATCATTACCGTACAAAAGACAAATGGTGCATATATCCCATGTACGATTTCCAGCATCCATTATCTGATGCAAAAGAAGGAATAACCCATTCCATATGTTCACAGGAATATGAAATTCATAGACCTCTTTACGAATGGTTTATAAACGAAGCTGAGGTTTTCCCTTCAAGGCAGATTGAGTTTGCGCGCCTTAATATTACACGTACTGTTATGAGCAAGCGTTGGCTCCTGCGTCTTGTGCAGGAGAACTATGTCTCTGGCTGGGACGATCCCCGTATGCCAACCATTGCAGGACTACGCCGGCGCGGCTATACACCAGAGGCCATACGCAATTTTATTTCCCAGGTTGGAATTGCCAAAACAGAAAGCATGGTTGACATTGCTTTTCTGGAATACTGTGTGCGCGAACACCTTAATAAAACTTCAAAGCGCGTTATGGCAGTACTCAATCCCCTGAAACTCATTATTGATAACTGGCCCAAAGGCACTGTTGAAGAAGTGGAAGCTGTCAATAATCCTGAAGATGAAAGTGCAGGTAAAAGAAAGATTCCTTTTTCAGGCGAATTGTGGATTGAGAGGGAAGATTTTGAAGAAAACCCGCCGCCAAAATATTTTCGCATGTATCCGGGGAATGAAGTGCGGCTGCGTTACGGCTATATCGTCAAATGCACTGGCTGCGACAAGGATGATATGGGAAATGTTATTGCAGTCCACTGTACTTATGATCCTGAAACAAAAGGCGGTAACACACCTGATAACAGAAAAATAAAAAGCACAATACACTGGGTTTCTGCTGAACACGCAATACCCATTGAAGCAAGAATCTACGATTATCTTTTTAGCGTGGAAAGACCCATGGAAGTAAAACCGCGGCCTGATGGAAGCTCCGGTGATTTTATTGATAACCTGAACCCTGATTCACTTGAAGTTATCCAGGATGCATGGGCAGAACCTTCACTTGCAAATGCAGGCGAAGGCGATCGTTTCCAGTTTGAAAGGATTGGCTATTTTGTCAAAGATTTGGAACAAGGTGCCAACGCAGACAACAAAGCGCGGCATGTGTTTAACAAGACCGTGGGATTGCGCGATACCTGGGCAAAGGTGGCAGCAAAGGGGTAGGAATTTATATATAGGATAGGCAATTACAATATTTTAAAATAATTAAAATAAGTTTTGGAGGTAAAAAATGAACCGTTTGGTTTTATTACTCATTTCTCTGTCTTTATTTGTGACATCATGTGCAAACAGAGAGGATATTCCTGATTCCCTATTTTGGATAAACGGTACTCATGCTGTTTTAACAAAAGTCAATGGAGCTGATGTAAATCGTTTTGGAACAATGGCACCCAGTAGTACAAACAGAACAAGGATATTAAATACACTGGATAATTCATGGGATATAACAACAAGGGAAGATTTGGATTATATGATAGACACCCTTGTTGTGGGCAGACATAATCCCTTTTTTTTGGAACAAGCTATAGCATACGGCATTACAAGTATGACCAGAAGTGAATTTGAATTAGAAATAAGAGCTGTTCAGGAAAGGGAATTGGTTATGTTTTTCCGTAATATGTTTGAAGCGTATGAAGCATTCGGAGAAAGAGCCATTTTAGGCTGGGATCTAAGCAGGGCAACACAGTTATGTGCATTTGGATATATTGCTGAGTTTTATACATACGATGAAGCAGTGGATAAGGCTTTAGCCATTGGCAAGGTGATACAAAGCCAGTTCAACTCATGGGATGATTTTTATTCCAGCTATTTTTATGGGTATGCGTACTGGAGCGAAGATGATCTTGAAAACCCGCGCTCTGAATATTCACGCCGTGTAAGTATTTTTAACAATCTAAAAGCTGATTCAAAAAGCCCGCTTAATCTGAATTGGAATTTAGAATTGATTAGATAATAATACTTTGTATAGTATTGGCCTTTATTGTCCAATTAAAAAATAAAGAGGAGAGATAATGAAAGATTTTTTGTGTGGTAAAAAAGGAAATACAATTTTGGGTGTAGTATTGGCAGTGATTATTTTTGTTTTTTTAAACATTGCCTTTGGTCTGGGCGGCGCTATAGGAGGAGCTATTGCCGGTGGTGTTGGGTTTGGCATAGCTGCTGTAGTAAAAATTGTTTTTAAAACCAGCTGAAAAAACTTCTGATAAAACAGAAGAAGAAGATTCAAAATAATAATAGCTGGCTAAGGCGTTTTCCACTTCTCAAGAGATTCAAGCATAAAAGCCTTTATATCAATATCAAAACTTTCTTTTAGCATATCCCCTGAAAGTATTTCTTCACAGCTGCCGCAGGAGACCAGGGTTCCATTAAACATAAGAGCTGCCTTGTCTGCAAAACAGCGGGCCAGGTTTAGATCGTGTAATACTGCTATAACAATTTTTGAGTTTTCTTTTGCCCAGTTGGAAAGATATTCCAGTAATTCTACCTGATGCTTTAGATCAAGGTGGTTTGTGGGCTCATCAAGGAGTATGAGGTCAGGATCCTGCACAAAGGCTCGTGCAAGAAAAACCCTTTGGAGCTGGCCGCCGGAAAGTTTGTCGATCAGTTTGTCCCTATCGTCCCAAAGCCCAAGCCTTGTTAAAACCTGATGTAATATTTCTTTGTCCTCCATGGAATGATTTTTAAAAAAAGATGATGAATGAGGGAAGCGTCCCATTGCAGCAGTGTCGTAAACATTGTACGGGAAATAGATACCGCTTGTCTGTGCGAGGAGTGCAGTTTTGCGGGCAAGATCTTTTCGCGATATCGAAGATATTTCTGTATTGTCAAGAATGATTTCGCCGCGGTATTTAAGAAGTCTTGCAAGAGCCTTTAAAAGTGTGGTCTTGCCGCAGCCATTGGGACCTATGACTGCAAGGACTTCCCCGCGCATAGCCTTTAAACTGATGTCCTTTATTATATCAAGCCCGTTGTACCCGCTTGTAAGTTTATTTACTTTAAGCATCAGTTCTAACCCTTTGCTCCCGGGCGTTTGTTAAAATATACCCAGGCAAAGAATGGACCGCCTATAAGGGCTGTAACAGCACCCACAGGCAATTCAGATGGACTGACTATAGTCCTTGCAATAAGGTCAGTCACAACCAAAAGCGAACCGCCGACAAGAAAGGCCATGGGCAGGCTATGCTTGTGTCTTGAACCTGTAATCTTACGGGCCAGATGCGGAGCAATTAAATCCACAAAGCCTATGGTTCCGCATAATGCAACAGCAGCTCCAGTCAGGGCAGCGGAGCACGCTAAAAGTATTCTGCGTATTTTAACTGCGTCTACTCCCATGCTTTGAGCTTCTTCATCACCAAAACTAAGTATATCCATTTCCTTTGTAAACATAAAAATAATAAAACACCCTGTTACAAGAAACGGAAGCATAAGCCCTGAGTATGCCCAGCCCCTCATGGAAAAGCTGCCCATCTGCCAGTGAAGCAGATTGCGCAGTTCTTCCCTGTAAAGCGCAATAAGGATGGTCAGTATGCCGTTTATAAAAAGCGAAATAACCATGCCAAAAAGTATTATTGTGTTATTCGACATTGATTTATCAAGGCGCGATGAAAATGATATTACAAAAAAAACTGTCAAAATACCAAATGCAAATCCTGAGAGCGGAAGTGTAAACCCTCCCATAAACGGGATAACAAAGCCTGTAAGCATTACAAGACCGGCGCCCAAAGAAGCACCCGAAGATACCCCGATTATATAAGGAGATGCAAGCGGGTTTTTTAAGACTGACTGAAAGACCCCTCCGCTTAAGGCCATGGCTCCGCCTATGATAAAGGCCAGGATTGCGCGCGGGAAGCGCAGGTTCCAGACTATTGCTGCAACCCTGGAATCTGTTTCAAACGGGATCCTTATGATTCTTTCCAGCAGAACCTTTAGAGTTTCCCCAAAGGCAATGTTTGTGCTGCCAAGGGAGCTTCCGGCCCAGATTATAACAAGGCTTAAAAAGCCTGCTGCAATAAATTTAATGCGCTGCTTCATTATCTGCCTGATTAATGGCTTCTGCCATTTCTTCCAACGCCTTTAGTATATTATGGGACGGTCTTGAAGCAGAATCAGTATCTATTATATATATCTGATTATGTCTGATTGCCGTAATGCTTTCAAAAGTCCTTCTTGTTTTTATTTCTGCAATTGGATCATCTCCAGGATAAATAAGTGTAAAAATTATATCCGGGTTTCTTGAGATTATCTCCTCTACAGAAGGACTAAACCAACCTGTTTGATCATTAAATATATTTATTCCTCCTGCAATTTCTATCATCTCGTTAAGGTAAGCTCCCCTTCCAAAACTGACTATATAGGGTACAGATGAAATCTCAAAATAAACTGATTTTTTTTGCCGTAGATTTTGTGCAAGGCTGGCAATACCAGCGATCTGTTCCCTCATTGTTTTAACAAGTTCTTCTCCCCTTTCTGTAATACCCAGAGTCTGTGCAATAAAAAGTATATCGCTGTAAATCCCTTCAATGCTGACGCTGGTAGGCACCTCTACAACTCTTATGCCAAGATTCCCAAGAAGCCTGAATGGATTATCAGCAACACCAAAACTATTGATCTCATTTACCAGAATAAGGTCTGGTTCTAGGTTTATTACAGCTTCTGTATCAGGATAAAAGAAATCGATTAGGGGAAGACCCAAAGGTACACCCTCTATATCTTTTGAGTATGTGTCAATCGCGATTAGGCGATCTCCCATACCAAGACCGATGATTATATCTGTGTTTGAAGGTGCTGCAGAGATAATTCTTTTTGATTGACTTAGCTCTGCATTCAATGTGCTGGAAGCGTCCCTGCTGCATCCTGTCAACGCAATAAATAAAAATAGCATGGCAGGGATGTAGAAAGAATTTTTTTGAAAGGATTTTATCACGGCTTAGTCCTCGAAGCCTGAAAAAGATGGCCTGATCTATAAATAATAAGGCGGTAAATAACAAAGTTCCTGGCTTATGGGATTACCCAATCACAGTTACGGGATAGCAGGGGATTTTCACCGCTTTCCTTTGAAATATACTGATTTATTATTCATCCATTTACAGAGACTTGTCAATACAAGATTTGCTATACTTATTGTAATGTTTCTTGCTGAACTTAATTCAGATCTTAAAACAATAAAAGGCATTGGCCCTCAAGCCCAGCGTTCTCTTTCCCGTCTTGGCATTTTTGATGTTAAGAGTCTGCTCTGCCATTACCCGCGTGATTGGGAGGATCGTACCCGCGTTGTGCCTCTTTGTGACTGGAACAGAGCCAGGGTTTGTACAATAGTAAGGGTGCTTTCACATGAATGGTTTGGTGCAGGGTACATGAAGACCCTTAAAATAAATATAGAAGATGATGCAGACGAGAGCTCTGCCTCAAGTGTGCGGGCATCCCTTATTTGTTTCAACAGGCCTTTTCTTGCAAAACAATTTCCAGTTGGCAGCAGAGTTCGTATTCTTGGACATTTTCATTATAAATACAATGAAGTTCAATCTTCTTCATTTGAAATAGTTGATGTCAAAGATGGGAGCTTTGGCCGCATACTACCAATATATCCTTTATGCGAAGGAATAACACAGTTTATGCTCCGGCGTTTTATTGATAATGCTCTTGGTTTATATTCATCAAGTTTTGATAATGAACTTCCGGATATTGTCATTAAAAATGAAGAGCTTTTATCCAAGGCAGATGCAATAAGGGCGATTCATTTTCCTTCTTCTTTTGAAGAAAGAGACAGGGCAAGACGCACACTTATACTAGAAGAGCTTTTTTATCTGGAAATGATAACTGTCTCAAGGATACTCGAGCGCAAAAGCATCCGCGAAAGTTTGGATAACTGTAATAAAGAAATTAGCTCTGCTGCTGCCAATACTACAGGTGATTTTTCTCCCTTGCAGAAGCGTTTGGTCGAAAGGCTTCCTTTTTCGCTCACCTTTGGACAGACAGAGACCATGAAAGAGATAAACCTTGACATGGATAGCCTCTATCCCATGGCAAGGCTGCTGCAGGGAGATGTGGGTTCGGGCAAAACCCTTGTTGCTTTTCTTGCCTGCCTTAAAGCTGTGGAGAAAGGCGCACAGGCTGTACTTATGGCTCCCACTGAATTGCTTGCACGCCAGCATGCGGAAACAGCCGCAAAGCTCCTTGAGCCTTTGGGGATGCGCATAGCTTTTCTTACAGGTAACCTTAAGGCCAGCGGCCGTTCACGCCTGCTTTCTGCCCTGGCTTCCGGTGAAATTGACATTGTTGCCGGAACCCATGCGCTTTTCTCTAAAGATACTGTCTACAAAAACTTAAAGCTTGTAATTGTTGATGAGCAGCATCGCTTTGGTGTTACACAGCGCAAGGCAATTATGGCAAAGGGCGATTATCCCAATCTCCTTATGATGAGCGCAACTCCCATACCCAGAACCCTGGCTTTGACGGTTTTTGGGGATCTTGATGTGTCAGTTATAAGTGATATGCCTCCTGGCCGCAAACCTGTAAAAACCCATCTTTCAAAGACTTCAAATGCAAAAAAGGTCTATGATTTTGTAAGGAAGGAGCTGGCTAAAGGACATCAGGCTTATTTTGTTTATCCGATTATCGAAACTTCTGCTGCCTTGCAACAGGATCTCAAGGATGCCCAGACCATGGCAAAAAAGCTTTCCGGACAGGTTTTTCCGCAATACCCTGTTGCTCTTATCCATTCCCGGCTGGACGATGAAGAAAAGCAGGGTACCATGGAAGATTTTCGAAAAGGGAAAATAAAGGTTTTGGCTGCTACAAGCGTTGTGGAAGTTGGGGTTGATGTAGCTAATGCGACATGTATGGTTGTTGAACATGCCGAACGTTTTGGCCTTGCAGCCCTTCACCAGCTGCGAGGCAGGGTAGGCCGGGGAGAAGAGCAGTCATATTGTTTTTTGATCTACTCGGATCAGGAAGTGCCGGAGGAATATGCAGGTATGAATCCAGGGCTCCTTTCTGATGAAGAGCGCAGCAAGGAAGGCAGGCGGCTTATGGTTATGCTGGAAAACAATGATGGTTTTGAAATAGCAGAAAAAGACCTGCTTTTCCGCGGACCCGGGCAGATCGCGGGTTTTCAGCAATCAGGTTATCTTAAGCTTGGTATTGCTGACCCATTGCGGGATACCGAAGAACTTGAGAGGGCAAGGAAGTATGCTTTTACTGTTCTGGAATCTGATCCAGGGCTTGAAAAACAGGAGCATCTTTGTATTAAAGAAATGATGAATCGTACCCCGCTTTTTGGCGAAGTTGTTTTTTAACCCACCAGCAGTCGGCCAATATCACTAAGTTCAGGCATGCTCATAAAAACAGGCCTTTTGCCCTTGGCCTGGGCTTTGTCAAATTCGACAAGTTTTAAATATAATTCATTTACTATATCTGCAAAGAGCTGAAGGTTTGACGCGAAATTATTTACAGCCATATCTTTTAGTACCTTGTCAGGTCCTGTGCTTGCATTTACGCCTGAACTTAGCCGGGTGCGAAGGCTGGGAACCAGATCCCGGCGTGCCACAGCGACAAAACGGGCGCAGGCAGCTATCTGGCGGTAAAGTTCGTCAAGGTGGTAGCCCTGGTAACGGTATTGCTCTATTTTTTCTGTAAGGTTTTCAATTAAATCCCAGGCCTGTTTTTCCATTGGTAACTGGAGCAGGGCTGGGCGAATAAATCTATTGGATATATTAGACTTATAGTGTTCACTTAAGCGTTCTATAAGCCTGATAATATTTGCATCTCTGATCGACATTAATTCATCATACTATCCAAAAGCTGGATTGACAAGCATTAAAAGTGTGCATAGATTGAATTAAGATAAGTTATGGTTAAAAAAATAAACATATTCAAAATTATCAAAGTTGTAATTATATGCTCTGCTTTTTCCTTTTTTTCCTGCGATAGACAGGATGCAAGGATTGCAGTTTTATGGACAGACAGGCCGGAATTTGTTTTTTATACAGAGCAATTTAATGCTAGCCAGGATAGGTATAAGGTTGAAGTCTATTATATGGAATCTCCTGCACAAATGCTTATGGAAATAAATTCTGGATCAAGAGCAGATGCTGATATCCCTGATATGGCTGCTGCGAGCTGGTTAAAAAGCTCTTCCACAAGAAACATGTTCCGTACCCTGGATAATCTTTTTTCAAAAGATTCCGGAACCTGGGCCAATTTTTATCCGCGGCTTCTCTCCCTTGGGCAGATAAATAACAGGCAATACCTTTTACCTGTTTCATTCAATATACCAGCAATGGTTTTTAATTCTGAATACAGCGATACAATATCAAATGCATTCACTATTTCCATGGAAGAGATCAAGGCATTGGGAATTGCATATAATATCCAGGCAAACGGTGTCTATACCCGTATGGGTTTTTCTCCTGCCTGGAATGATAAATTTCTTTTTGTAAGCGCTACACTTTTTAACGCAGGATTCAGGGAATCCTCTCCCATTGCCTGGGATCCAACATCTCTTGAAGATGCCATTTTGTGGGCTCAAAATTGGATATACGAAGCCAGTACCAGCCTTCAGGCTCATGATGATTTTGTTTTCAGGTATTGCTATGATCCGCCGGCCAAACTTGTAAGTTCCGGACGAATCCTCTTTAGTTTTATGGATAGTTCCGAATTATTTGTCCTTGCAGAAGAACATCGTATGAATCTGGATTTCCGCTGGATATCTGAACATGACTCCATTCCTTTGGATGAAGATACGGTTTATTTTGGAATCCACAGAAAAGCAAAATCCAGAAATGCTGCCCAGGCTTTTGCCCGCTGGTTTTTTTTTACTGATACACAACGCCTTCTGCTTGAGACCTCAAGTACAAAGCGCATGCTGGAAACTTCATTTGGTATTAGCGGAGGTTTTTCTGCCATGCGTACTGTTACAGAGCAAATTTTTCCCCTTTACTATCCCAGTCTTTTGGGCCGTATGCCGCCGGAATCGTTTTTATTCCCGCATAATATACTTCCATATAACTGGATGGCGATAAAGGAAAGGGTAATTTTACCTTATCTTGGCGAAAGGATACGTCATACAAGCGCTGATGAAATACGCCCTCTTGAACGCCGTATCAGTGACTGGTACAGGCTTAACCGGAATTAGATCGAGTGCCTGAGCAAAAAAAGATAATCGGGGACCTTCATATTCATTCAAGATTTTCCCGTGCAACCAGCTCAAAGATCATGCCAGCTTATCTTGATAAATGGGCAAGGATTAAGGGTATAGGGCTGATTGGTACAGGAGACTGCACTCATCCAAAATGGCTTGAGATTTTACGTGAAGAACTTGAAGAAGCTGATAATGGTTTTTATACATTAAAGAAAAATGTCAGACAGGCTTTTGATGCTGGCCCTGCTTTAAGCGAAGCCTTGCCAGAACCACCTGATGCTAAAATCGCACATTTTGCTTTGACAGGAGAGATCAGTACAATATACAAATACAATGACAAGACCCGCAAAGTGCATCACCTTGTTATATTGCCGGATTTTAAAGCTGCTGCTGCATTCCAGCTTAGGCTTGAGCACATAGGAAATATTCGCTCTGACGGGAGGCCTATCCTTGGCCTTGATTCAAGGGATCTATTGGCAATGCTTCTTGAAACTGATGAACGTTCCATGCTTATTCCAGCACATATCTGGACGCCCTGGTTTTCTGTGCTTGGTGCAAGATCCGGGTTTGATTCCATAAAAGAATGTTACAGGGATCTGACGCCCTATATTAAAGCTGTTGAGACAGGGCTTTCTTCCAATCCTCCAATGAACTGGGCTTTGGAATCCCTTGATGATTTTTCCATTATATCCAATTCTGATGCTCATTCACTTGATAAACTTGGAAGGGAAGCAACTGTTTTTGAAATGGATCTTTGCTGGGAAGCATTTAAAAATGCGTTTGACATAAAGAAAAAAAGCAATAAGGAAAAGACTGTTGCAATTGCCGCTACCATAGAATTTTTCCCGCAAGAAGGAAAATACCATTATGACGGACACAGAAACTGCGGTGTCTGTATTGGTCCTGAAGAACTTGCAGGTGCACATGCTGGCACAGGTACAGGGCGCATTTCCATCTGCCCTGTCTGCGAAAAACCTCTGACACCCGGGGTCATGGGCCGTGTTCTTGAACTGGCTGACAGGACAGTGGACGAAAGCGCAGCCTGCCCGGAGCATGGCCGTTCCAATTGCCAGCCTTATTATTCATTGATACCCCTAAAGGAAATTTTAAGCGAACTTCTTGAAACTGGCCCAGCTTCAAAAAAAGTGGAAGCTGCTTATGCATTGCTTATAACTATGGCAGGCAGTGAATTGTCGATACTTATGGATATACCTGTTGAAGATTTTAAGATCCTTGGTCTTGATTCTGCAATACGATCTGAAAAAACACTTTCGCAAGCCATACACCGCATGAGGCAAGGCTAGGTTTTTATTTCGCCCGGGTATGATGGTGAATACGGAGTTATACGCACTTTTGGGGAAACATATAATAAAAAAAGGGGTTGTGCTGATAAAACTCTTGGTGAAAAACCACCCAGGTACAATGCAGAGAAAAAACCAGGATTAAACGCCGCAGCAACATTAAAAGTCACAGCACAAGTACATGCAGCCAATGAAAAGAAAAAGGCTTTATTTGTACTTGATGAAAACCAAAAAAAAATTGTCGAATCAAATGCAAAAATATGTCTTATTGCTGCAGGACCAGGAACAGGAAAGACTGCTTTGCTTGCAGAAAAAATATCTTTGCTTTTAAGGTCTGGAACAGACTCTGCTTCTATTCTGGCTTTGAGTTTTACAGTAAAAGCAGCTGGTGAACTAAAAGAAAGGGTCATGGGTTTGTCCAATCAAGTTTTTCAAGAAAACTCAAGTCTCACTTTTCAAACAACGCCGCAGCCAGCACCAACCATAACAACATTTCATTCTTTTTGTGCTTCCATTTTGCGTGAGCAATATGAGGCTGCTGGTCTTTTGCGCGATTTTACAATAATCAGTGAAAGTGAAAGAAAGGATATCCTGGAAAAAGTTATAAGCCTGGATGGCAAATCATCAGTGCATCCAAAAGCCCTTGGAAATTATATCGAAGAACGAAAACGTTATTTGCTTCTTCCCGGAGAAACTATTGAAGACCTTAAGCGTGTTATACCTTTACCGGATCTGTTTCTTCCAAAAGAATTGCATATAAGCGAAGATAAACAGAACGAGAGCGCCTATATGGAATACAGGAATTATCTTAAGAGCCGCAATCTTATTGACTTTGACGGTTTGATAAACGGCACAGTAAGGCTGCTTGCTTTGAAAAAAGATCTTTTAAAATATTATCAGGATAAATACAGATATGTTTTTGTAGATGAATACCAGGATCTAAACTTTGCGCAATATACTTTTATCCGGCTTTTAGCACCTGATTCAAGCACCTGTTATCCGTCATTATGGGTTATTGGTGATCCAAACCAGGCAATCTACGGGTTCAGGGGTTCGGACAAGGCGTTTATCGATCGCTTTCAAATGGATTATCCGCAAGCAGAGCGTTTTGAACTAAGAAAAAGTTTTCGCTGCAGCCAACCTATTATAACAGCAGCAGCCAAGCTTGTGGACACAGCCATGGAAGGAGTTGTAATCGAAGAGGCTAAACTCCAAGGAGTAACCCAGGGTAATAATACTTGTGAATCTGACATCCCTCGCGCAGCAGTCAGCTCTAATCCTGTTAGTTTATACCAACAGCAGTACTCAACAGAAAAATCCGAAGCTCAAGGCATAGCCAGAACCATTGCTTCTTTTTTGGGCGGTACAAGTTTTTTTGCTTTGGACTCGGACGCAGCCGGAGACGGCAGCGGCGATCTAAGCCCCCAGGATTTTGCAATTCTTGTCAGGACTGCTGCTCTGGCAGAGCCAATAATCAAGGCACTTAAAACCCATGGCATTCCTTATGAAGTTGCAGATTCCGAGCCATTCTGGGAACAAGAATCGATTAAACAAATACTTGCCTTTTTAAAGAGCAATAATAAAACTCAATCAGTTGAAGATGAAATAACAAATGCCTGGGAAACATTATACAAGCAAAATAAATTATCAAAACATAAAAAAAATATCATGCCGGAATCTGTAGCTCAGCTTATAAGCCTTGGAAAAATTTTTGGCAGTATACAGGCGCTTTTGGATGGCCTTGCCGGATACCAGAGCACTGAATATGGCAGCAGCGGCATAGTCAGCGGAATATCCGGGGCAGGAATTCCAGGTGGCCGTCTTTCCCGCGGGGTAAATGTAATGACCATACACGCTTCAAAGGGCCTGGAATTCGATTATGTTTTTGTTCCGGCTCTGGAAGATGGTATATTGCCTTTCACATTTTATAACAATAACAATATCGAAGAAGAACGCCGTCTTCTATACGTTGCAATGACGCGCGCGCGCCGCGGCCTTTGGCTTTCTTATTGCGCCTCACGTTTTTATATGGGCCGCGTGCTTAAATCCCCTGCAAGCCGCTTTTTAGACGACCTTGAAAGCCTGGTTCCTTTACAGGCTCAGCCGCAGGATAGAATGGGCAAGGAAAGACGCTCCAGGAAGGCTCCCAGCCAGATGACGTTTTGGTGACTGTCATCTGCGCTACTTGCAGTGCAAGTATTTTTGCCGGCACTATATGTAGCGCAGGTGACAGTCACCACATTTTATGCTAGCATATACCATGAATCAGTCCCAGACGCAAGCTCAAGCTCAATACGAAAAAATTTCCAAAGACCTGACTGAAAAAGCTGGGGGTAATCCTGTGCTGCTGCTTATTTCCGGCGGCGTGGATTCCACGGTTCTTGCAGCCATGCTTCTCAAAGTTCTTGATCCAGAACAGGTTCATCTTATGTACATGGACACAGGGCTTATGCGCAAGGATGAAACAATATACGTCAAAAAAACCCTTGAAAAACTTGGTGCAAAAAACATTCATATCATAAGATGCGAAAACGAATTTCTTGGCAGTCTTAAAGGCATAGCAGATCCGGAACAAAAAAGAAAGATAATAGGCGATCTTTTTATTAAAATACAGGAACGTGAAGCCAGCAGTCTTGGGTTGCCGGGAAATTATTTTCTTGCTCAGGGTACTATATATCCGGATATAATCGAAAGCGGGAAACCTGGTGAAGCTGGCGATAAGGCTGGCGGGGAAGCCAACAGCAAGGCTGATGCAAAGAACAGCGGCAATACCGGTCTTGTCAAAAGCCATCATAATGTCGGCAGTCCTTTGGTGGAAGCCAAGCGCAGAGCTGGCCGCATACTCGAACCATTTGCAGAACTCTATAAGGATGATGTACGCTCCCTTGGACTTTTTCTTGGCATGGAAAGGGAAGTTGTTTTCCGCCATCCTTTTCCGGGTCCTGGTCTTGCTGTACGCATACTTGGAGAAGTAAGCAAGGAAAGGTGCGATATACTCCGGGAAGCAGACGCTGTTTATATAGAAGAACTTAAAAAACGTAAAACAAAAACCGGAAAAACCCTATATGATGAAATCTGGCAGGCTTTTGCTGTACTGCTTCCTGTGCAATCCACAGGGGTCATTGATGCAAAGCGGCAATACGGCTGGGTGCTGGCTTTACGCGCAATTACAAGCAAAGATGCCATGACAGCAAAAACCTATCCATTTGAGGCAAATGATATACTAGAAATATCTTCAAGAATTACTGCGTCGGTCAAAGAGATTGGACGTGTTGTCTATGATGTCTCGGACAAGCCGCCCGCAACCATAGAGTGGGAATAGCCACGGGCCGGAATCGAACCGGCGGCCTGTACATTACGAGTGTACTGCTCTGCCAACTGAGCTACCGTGGCCTATGCTGGTCGGGAAGCTGGTGTTTCCCGACCGCCATTACAATATAGATTATCATGGTGAAATTTTCCAGACGTAAAGCTTACCTTTTCATTTATGATAATTTATGTCAGAATAAAATTATGAGAATTATTGGAACAAGAGCAATGGGCCTTAGAACACCCATTATACGTGAATCAGATGATCTTGAAACTATCATCCTCAATGTCGTAAAAGATGCCATAGAATTTGAGAAAGTTTGTATTAATGACGGCGATATCATTGGGATCACCGAAGCTGTAGTAGCTCGATCCCAGGGGAATTATGCAACTGTAGACCAAATTGCAGAAGATGTAAGGGCTAAATTCCCTGTTGATCATGTAGGAGTTGTTTTTCCAATTTTGAGCAGAAACCGTTTTGCTATGCTGTTAAAGGGTATTGCACGGGGGTGTAAAAAAATTACTGTTCTGTTGGATTATCCTGCAGATGAAGTCGGGAATCAGCTTATATCCTGGGAAAATGTTGATGACCATAATTTGAATCCATACGCTGACTGTCTTTCAGAAGCGGATTACAGGCGCTTTTTTGGCCCAAATACTCCGCATCGTTTTACAGGAATAGATTATGTTTCTTATTATAAATCGCTTGGAGACAATATTGATATTGTTCTCTGTGCTGATCCAAAACGCATTCTTGATTATACAGATCATATTATTGCAGCTGATATTCATTCAAGGGAAAGAACAAAAAAATTATTGGCTAAAAGAGGAGCAAAAAAAGTTTTGGGTATTGATGAATTAATGACTGAATCTGTTAATGGCAGCGGTTATAATTCATTATACGGGTTGTTAGGTTCCAACAAGGCAACAGAAGAAAAAGTAAAATTATTCCCAAGGAATTGCGAAGAATTTGTAAACAAATTACAGAAATCCCTTAAAACACTTACAGGTAAAACCGTGGAAGTGCTCGTTTATGGTGACGGCGGATTTAAAGACCCTGTCGGCGGTATATGGGAGCTTGCTGATCCTATTATTGCAGCTGCATTCACTTCTGGATTAAAAGGAACTCCAAATGAGCTAAAGCTTAAATTTCTTGCTGATAATAATTTTGCTGACCTTTCCACAGCAGATGCCCGCAAGGCAATTGAAGAGGCAATACGCGCAAAAGCCGGACCAGACCAGATGGGTAAATCAACCGAAGGCACTACACCCAGGCAATTTACGGATCTTCTTGGCACCCTCTGTGATCTTGTAAGCGGCTCAGGTGATAAAGGTACGCCGGTTGTTTTGATTCAAGGGTATTTTGATAATTATGCTATGTTATAATGATATGCAGAAAAGGAGAGGGAAATGACTGATTATGAAAATCCCTATCAGAGTCCGGTTGAAAATTCAGAAGAAATAAAACCCCTAACAGCCCAGGGAGTCCTTACAGATGTAATGGTTAAAAACCTTAGCAGTGCTTCTCCGTGGCTGCGTTTTGTAGGCGTAATGGGAATCATTGGCGCAGCTTTTTATGCTGCTGGCGGAATTATAACTTTACTATCCTGGCCTCTTACTGCTGCGTATGTTGATGTGTTTGAAGAAGTTTCTGAATATATTCCGGATTTTTTTCAATCTTTTGGATGGATTATGGTAATCTACGCCCTGTTTTTTATCGGAGCAGGGGCAGTGACATTTTTCCCAGCGCTTTTTACCTACAGGTTTGGCGATAAGATTCGCAAATTCATACAAACCAATTCTGAACAGGATCTTGAGCAGGCTTTCAAGAATAATAAATTCCTGTGGAAATTTAACGGTATACTTCTTATAATTGCATTAGCTGCAATTCCAGCTTTTTTTGTTTTATTTATTATGATCATTATAGCGGTACTGGCAATCGGATAATGAGCAGCCGGAGTATAGCAGAAAATAACCTTGACACATGCATTGCAATGCAAACCCCGGAAGGCATAGAATACGATCTTTATCCAGCAGGTATTCCTGTACGGATTTGTGCCTGGGGAATTGATTATTTAATTATTAATATTTTATTTTTTGTTTTGCTCCTTGTTTTCAATATATTTCATATTCTAGGGCTTTGGTTTTTCTTTTTAATTAATTTCGCCCTTAACTGGTTTTATTATTTTATATTTGAAATGATCTGGAACGGTCAGTCACCAGGGAAGCGCATCATGGGAATAAGGGTCGTGGGAAGCGATGGGTCGCCTGTATCTGCCGGCTCTTCTTTCCTGCGTAATCTCCTGCGTTTTGCCGATGGTTTTTTCTACCTTTACCTTATAGCCTTTCTGTGCATGTCGTTTAGCCCGGGGTTCAGGCGTATCGGTGACTGGGCCGGGGACACGCTTGTAATTTATGGCTCGCGCTCGAGGCTTCCAAAACGCCTGACCGCAAGCACAATGAATGTAAGTACAATTCCATGGTTAAGGGACATACCTCAACAAACTCCCTGGCGAAAATTAAGCTATGAGGAAAAACAAGGTCTTTTAATGTTTGCCCGGCGCTTTCCTGTATTGGGTAAGGCAAGAGCTGATGAAATCGCCCGGCCCTGGGTTGCCAGTCTAAAACCTTATGATATCTCATCTTCAGAATATCTTTTGGGAATAGCTCATTCCATAAGCGGTAGTTTGGGAACCTCCGGTTCCCTTCCGATTAACGAATATCAGAGGAGTATATGACACAGCAGGGTTTTATCAGCAACAGAAGAGCTTCCTGGGATGAGTTTGAAAGAATTATACAATCCGGGAGCGAACTTAAAAAAAAGGCCCGATTTTTCCCAAAGCATTTTCGCGAGCTTACCCAGGATCTTAATACTGCAAAAGCCAATGGTTTTGATCCGTCTATAATAGACAGATTGAACACCCTTGTTCTGGAAGGAAATCAACTGCTTTACAGCAATCGTGCCTTTTCTTTGAAGACAGCCTCGGATTTTATTCTGCGAAGCTTTCCCAGATCTGTGCGCTCTCATTGGCGCAGTTTTGGTGTGGCAGCGCTGCTTTTTTATGGAATTGGTATTTTTGTTTTTTTTGTTTGTGTTAATTTTCCGGATGCAGCTTATGAGATTATGGGAGGAGAAGAAGCCTGGTATCTTGAACGAATGTATGATCCTGAAAGCAATTATTATCTTACACCGCGAGATGTAAGTTCAGACGCGGATATGTTTGGCTTTTATATTTACAATAATATTTCCCTGGCTTTCCGGACCTTTGCAGGCGGGGTTCTTGCCGGATTCGGGAGCCTTTTGATACTTTGCATCAATGCTGTGTTTTTGGGAGCAGCTGCCGGACACATTGTCAATGTTGGTTTTGGCTCAACTTTTTTTACATTTGTAATTGCACACGGCGCTTTTGAACTTACAGCCATTGTTTTCAGTGCGCAGGCTGGCCTGCTTTTAGGTTACAGTTTTTTCTTTACACGCGGCCTTTCCCGCACAGCCTCACTCAGGCAAGCTGGGAAAACCGCCCTGCCATTGATTTCCGGCGCTGCGATTATGCTTTTGATTGCAGCCTGTATCGAAGCGTTCTGGTCATCCCGGCATGAGTTTTCAGAAACCCTGCGTTATGGCGCTGGATTTTTCTGCTGGCTATTTGTGCTTTTTTATTTTCTCTTTGCAGGCAGAAAACTTATAGACAGGAAACCTACAGACATAAAACAAGCAGGGAGAAATCCTACATGAAAGCCAGTGTATTGGCAATGCGGCGGCGCAGTGTTTGGGAAGCAGCGGATTCAGGCATGCTGCTTTGGAGGAAAAACTTCCTGCTTTTTCTGCCTTTCTATGCTTTGCCAATATTAATTGCCGGGTTAGTTCTTTATTTTTTTTCTTCTTCTTTTGATTTCAACTGGTTTCCCTGGATTTGTCTTTGGTGGTTCAAACCTTTTTTTGATCGCCTCTGCCTTCATGTAATTTCAAAACGCTTTTTTAAAGGCAATCCAGAGAAACTTTCTAGCGGGCTTAAGCATACTCTTTTTTATAGTCTTCCCGGAGATCTTCTGTGGCGCCGTTTTAGCCCATTCCGCTGTTCATTCATGCCATTACGCCTGATGGAACGGCTTAGATCCAAAAAATTTGAAGAGCGCAAGAAAAGCCTTTCACGCGGGGGGCTTCATTTCAGCGCTTTGATAAGTTCTTTTGGACTGCCGCTTGAAATGTTTCTCCTTGGCGGAGAAGTAGTTTTTTTTGCTCTTATGTTTGATTTATTTTCTTCCAATTCTGTTTTTCTTATTTTTGGAAACAATGAAATAACTCCGTTTTTAATTTACTTGGCATATTGTGTCAACTATATTCTTGTTGGAAGCCTTTATGTGTGCATGGGTTTTGGTATTTATATCAACAGCCGTGTCGAAGTTGAAGGTTGGGATATTGAACTGTTATTTAAAAAATTTTCTGAAAAAGCAGCAAGCGCTGCCAAAGCCCTTCCCGCTGCTGTCATGGCTCCGGTATTAATCATGGTTTTTGGACTTTTATCGTCTGCTCCGCTTTATGCAAGCGATGATACAGAAAAAATTTATTTTCCGGATGGGTTTTTACCTCTGGAACAAGTCCCAATGGATGCGCTTGAAGAGATTCTTGCATCAGAAGAATTTGGAGGCACAAGGCCTGCGTATCGAGTCCAGCCAAGGAACTTAAGTGAACCGGTAGAACCGCCTCCTCCCAGAGACTGGAATCCCTTTTTTGATGAATTAAGAGAAGCTCTTGCGCAGAGCTTGCGCATTTTTATTATTGTTATTTTTTCTGGTCTTTTGATATTTCTCCTTGTAAGGCTTTATCAATTAAGGCAGCTAAAAAAACCTCTTGTGTTTGATGAAGCACATGCCTTTACCAATCCGCTTGCAGTAAAAGGCAGGCCAGAACTTTTTTTTGAAAAAGCACAAGTGTTTTTTGAGCAGGGTCTTTTCCGCAATGCCTGGGCTGCATGTCTATGCGGTGTACTCAATTCATTCAATCTTTATTTTGGTGTTACATTTCCAAAGCAAATTACAGAGTATGGCTGTCTTAAGCTGGTTCGTGAACAATTTACCGCAGACACATATTTAACCGGAGGTTTTGGCGATTTGGTTCAGAACTGGGTGCTGCTTGCTTATGGTGCAAGGCTTCCGGCACCAGGGAGTTTTGAAAAAGCCCTTGAATACGGACTTAGCCTTAAACAAATGCAGCGCAAACCAGAGGAAATGCATGCGTAATAAAATAATTGGTTTTGTAATAAGCCTTGCAGTCCTTGGCCTTTTTGCATTTATTTTCAATTTATATTTTGAAATTGCTGAACATGAAGTATATACCCGCCCTTCAATAGAAGCAATGTCAAATTCATTCCTTGCCCTTGATCGCTGGCTTTTATCCAATGATTTTACAATCAGGGTTGAAAATAAAGGGGATTATCATGTCATTGAAGACTCTTTTGAAGATATTATTTTTATTCAGTCTGATAATTTTTCCTGGGATAAAGAATCCATAGACTTGCTTTTACACAGGGTCGAGTACGGGGCAACCTTTATTCTGTCTCTTGGTTTTTCCCGTCATTGGCCGGAACAAAGTGTGTTAGGTGAATTTCTTGGAAGTCTTGGGCTTGAATCTTTTTACCCGGAAGGAGGATATAGTTTTACTTATGACAGCAATGCTCCTTCATTTGCCAGAAATATTACTTTTGTTGAAACGGAAACTGAAAATGCATATTTGGTTTTAAGGGATGCTGAAGATTATATAAGGCTTGTGGCCTTTCAAAAAGGCCAGGGGAAAATTATTATTATGGGCCGGCCTCGTTTTTTGGAAAATTATTCAATAAGCAGCCCGGCGAATGCCAGGCTTGGCTGGTATTTATTTGCAGGGGGAGATACACAGTCTGATTCACGTTCAGTTTTTTTTATACGCGGCGATACAGATACTGAAGGGCTTATAAGTGGATTTTTCCAGAGAGGAAATTTTCTTATTATTATCATTGCCATGTTCTTGTTAATTGCAGTAGGTTTCTGGGCAGCACTTCCGGTTTTTGGCATAGTCAAGGAGAATACAGAAGGAAAGGGCAAGACCCTTTCTGAAAGGTTTCTTGCAGAAGGAAGGTTTTATAAACGCTATAATTCACTTGATGTCTACACAACACTATATACAAGAGAGATCAAACGAAGGCTTAATAAAAAAGAAAGTCCGGATGATAAAGAAATTAAGGAGTTTATTAATACCGAAAATGGAAAATCTAAAAGCATGCCAAAAGACATAAAGCATTTTTCAAAATCAATTGTTATACTAAAAACCATATTGGAGCGTTTATGACTAAAAAAACTTACAGCGTAGAATCTGCGGCAGAGATTTGCGAAAAAATCAAGGAAGAAATTTCCCGCGTTTTTATCGGTCAAAGAGAAATTGTGGATCATGCCCTTATCACCCTTCTTGCAGGAGGCCATCTTTTACTTGAGGGAGTGCCTGGCCTTGGAAAAACACTGCTTGTACGCGCCCTTGCCATGACAATAAGCGGTGAATCAAAGCGTATTCAGTTTACACCTGACCTTATGCCAAGCGATATTACAGGTAATATCATGCTGGATGTACGCAAAGGTGAATTTATTACAAAGAAAGGGCCGGTTTTTACCAATATACTTATTGCTGACGAGATTAACCGTTCACCAGCCAAAACCCAGGCTGCCCTGTTCGAAGCCATGCAGGAATTCCAGGTCAGCCTTGACGGCGTAGGCCACCCTCTTCCTGACCCTTTTATGGTTTTGGCTACTGAAAATCCTTTTGAGCATGAGGGAACCTACCCTCTGCCTGATGCACAAAAAGATCGTTTTTTAATGAAGCTCCAGATAGATTATCCTTTGCTTGAAGATGAAAAAGAAATGGTTTCCAGGGTTCTGGATAACAGTGCAGGGGCAACACTTTCACTTGAAGGTATTAAGCCTGTTATCAATTCTAATGAATTTAATGCAATACGGCAGCTTGCTGCATCCATACGCACAGACAGCACTATCATTGATTATGCAGTGCGTCTTGTGTCAGCAACCAGAAATAATCCGGTTATGGAAACCGGTTCTGGTCCAAGGGGAAGCCTTGCGCTGATCCGCTGCGCGCGTGGAAGAGCGCTTCTGGAGGGACGTGATTTTGTCATACCGGATGACATAAAAGCCCTGGCAGTTCCCGTATTAAGGCATCGCATAACAGTCTCTGCGGAAAGCGAACTTGAAGGCCTTAATGAAATAAGAGCAGTCGAGAATCTTTGTTCAGCCATTGAAGCACCGCGCGCAGATTTAAACCAGAAATCAGACGGAGCAGCAGAGCAGGAATGAAACCCGGAGCTGGTCTTTTTATTGTTGTATTCTCCTGGTTTATTTTAGCTGTAATAGCATATTTTATCCCCTTTCTTCTGATTGTTTGGATATATGCAGGTCTTGTGCTTTTTATCCTGGTTGCTGCGGACTTTCTATTGCTGTTCTTTTTATGCGAGAGATTTAATGTAAAGAGGGAAATCCCTTCTAGTTTAAGTCAGGGAGGAAGTACAAAAGTTAAACTTATTATAAACCGCAGCAATTCTTCTTCATCCGGTGTTAATGTATCAAGGCCAGGATTCTTTTTCATTCCTCCAAAAATTCAAGTTTTTGATCTTTATCCATTATCCATGGAGACAACTGTTTTCCCGGCTAGAATAAAAAGACATTTGTTTTCCAAAGGGAAAAGTTCTGCGATTTTTGAATATATTATCTATCCGCTTGAAAGAGGAAGCTGGTTTTTTTCTGGAACTGAATTGCTTTTGTCTTCACCATGCCTTTTCTGGAAATTAAAAATAAAGCATACATGCGAAAGCAATGGAAAAACCTACCCTGACTTTAACAAGATAAAAGCTGGAGCAGATTTGCGCGGCCTTCTTGAAAAAACCGGTGTTAAAAACATTCGCCGCCGCGGTCAGGGCCTTGAGTTTATGAGCCTTAGGGATTACCAGGATGGAGATTCCATCAGGGATATTGACTGGCGTGCTGTCAGCCGAAGGCGGGGCATGGACGGCAATTACAAACTCATTGTACGGGATTATCAGGAAGAACAGGATCAACAGGTTTTGTTTTTATTGGACACAGGTTACCGTCTGCATAAAATAGAGACAGGTATGGCACGGACTCAATTTGACAGCGCGCTGGAAGCAATACTTCTTTTGTCCTGGGTCAGTCTCAAACATGGGGACAGTGTTGCAGCAGCCTCTTTTGGCAAAACAACGCGCTGGCTTTTTCCGGGAAAAGGCATGAGCGCTTTTCCGCAATTAATGAACGGCCTTTTTGATTTAACAAGTTCGCCTGCACCTTCTTCACCTCTTGCCTGCCTTGAAGAAGCTTTGGGGGTATTAAAACGCCGCAGCTTTATAATTCTTATTAGCAATTTTAGGGAAGAGGATGCTGAATCCCTTTCCTGGATTTTAAAACGTGTTCAAAGAAAGCATCTGCTCTTGCTTGTAAGCCTAAGGGAAAATGATGCTGAATCATTGGCTTCCCGCAATCCAATCAATGCTGACGAAGCACTGGAAACCGCCGCAGCTTTTTCCTATCTTGTTCAAAGACGTGATCTTTATCAGAGCTGGGAACGTATGGGACTTTTGACCCTGGATGTTTCTTCACAAAACCTGTCGCCTGCGCTGATCAACCGCTATCTTCAGGTAAAACGTTCCGGAAGATTATAGCAGGGAGATTCTGAATAAAAATAATTATGAAAGTATGTATTGTTTATTGCCACCCAAGCGAAGATTCTTTAACACGTCATCTTAAGGACAGTTTTATCAAGGGACTTGAAAGTTCTGGCCACAGCTATATACTTTCAGACTTATATAAAATGAACTTCCATACTGACATGAGCGAAGCTGAATATAAAAGAGAAGCCTTTTATAAACTGGATGCGCCTGTACCTTCTGATGTTATTATTGAACAGGAAAAAATAAATTCTTGTGACATTATTGTGTTTATTTATCCATTGTTCTGGTCAGAAGCACCGGCAAAACTTGTGGGCTGGTTTAACAGGGTCTTTACTTATGGCTTTGCCTACGGAGACAATCGTACAATGAAAACGCTGGACAAGGCCCTGATTCTGGTTTCTGCGGGAAACACACTGGATTATTTTGAAGAGACCGGCATAGGTTCTGCCATGAAAAAAGTTTTTCTGGATGACCGTCTTTTCGATCGTGTTAAATATAAGGAGATGATTATTTTTGAAGCCACAAGCCGTGAGAATGAAGCACTGGCTTCAAATTCCCGCAAGCTTAATTGGGACAAACACCTTGAACGTGCTTTTGAGCTGGGAGCTGGTTTGTAAGGCTTTGACAAGCGCAATTTCCTTCTATGGAACTTGAGTGCGCAGACCTTCTTCAATCTTTTTTCTTATGACCTTTAGTAAATCCTGATTTGTATTCAGGAATTTGTCACTGTGTACCCAGGCACGGAGTATTATTGTTACAGCTGGATTTCTCCCCCCTGCTGAATCCGGTAAAGGCTGAATTACCACTTGTGGAGCTGGATTGTGAAGCAGGCGTTTTTCTTCTCGGCTTATTTCTTCCATAATGGAAATTGCTTTTTCAAGCTCTTCGTTATACAAAACATTTACAGAGATATCCATACGTCTTTTTTTGCTGCGTGAAAAGTTTCTTAATGGAGGCCCCCAAAGATTTGAATTGGGAACAGAAATATAAACACCGTCTGCTGTTTCCATTACTGTAACAAAAAGACCCAATTCCCTTACTGATCCAGAGATTGCACCAAATTCTATTAAGTCGCCTTTTTTGAAAGGACGCAGCACAAGGAGTATTATGCCTGACGCGATATTGCTTAGTGTGTCCTTGAGGGCAAGGCCAATGGTTACGCCGGCTGCACCAAGCAGGGCAATAAGGCTTGTGGTGTTAAAACCGAAATTTTCAAGGATCATTATGGCGCATATAAATATCACCGCGTAATTTATGGCAAGCCGTATAATTGTGCCAAGGGTTTCATCAATCCTTAACTTGCTTGAGCTTACAGCCCTGGAGATCATTTTTCTTGAAGCACCAATAAGCAGTCTGCCTCCCAGAACAATCAAAGCTGCAGCCAGAAGGCTCCGGCCTATACCAGGGAGAAGGTGCATGTATTCATTCCAGTAATTTATAAAAAATTCGTTCATATATCCTCCATGTTGATCTTTTTTAAAAAATTGCCTATTTTATAATAAACCCTCATTATAAACATCAAAGGAGCATGTATGGCGAAACATCAGTTTCAAACCGAGGTGAATGAGCTTCTGCACCTCATTATTCATTCCCTTTATTCTAACAGGGAAATATTTTTAAGGGAATTGGTTTCCAATGCATCTGATGCATTGGATAAGCTTAAATACCTTACTGTGGCCGAGGATCAATATAAACAATTGAGTTTCGAGCCGCGCATAGATATTGCGTTTGATAAAGATGCGAAAACCTTGACCATATCTGATAATGGTATTGGCATGAATGATAATGATCTTACTGAATCACTTGGAACCATTGCCCGATCCGGAACAAAAGCATTTTTGGAAAAGCTTTCAGAGGACGCAAAAAAAGATTCCAGCCTTATTGGTCAATTTGGCGTGGGATTTTATTCAGCATTTATGGCCGCTGACAATATCGAAGTAATAAGCCGTAAAGCTGCGGAACAAAAGACCTGGAAATGGACAAGCAATGGCATGGATGGTTTTGATCTTGAAGAAGTTGATGCAGCCGTAGCTTCGGAAAAAATAAAGCATAATCACGGCACTACTGTTATCCTTCACCTGACAGAAGAAGGACTTGAATATGCAAACCGCTGGTCTATCGAAGATATTATCAAGCGTTATTCCAATCATGTGGCTTTCCCTATTTTTCTCAGCTTTGATGAAAAAGAATATGACGACAAAGGTAATGAAAAGAAAAGCACGCTCAAGACAGAACAGATCAATTCAGGGACTGCCCTGTGGCGAAGATCCAAGACTGAACTTAAAGATGAGGACTATAAGGAGTTTTACAAAGGGCTTAATAAAGGTTACGGGTCTTTTGATGAAGAAGCTCTTTTTCATATTCATACAAAAGCAGAAGGAACCCTTGAATACATCACACTCTTTTATATACCAAAGAAAGCGCCTTTTGACATGTATTATGCTGAATATACATCCGGCGTTAAACTCTATGTTAAGCGCGTTTTTATCACAGAAGAAAACAAGGAACTGCTGCCTCCATGGCTTCGCTTTGTGCGCGGCATAATTGACTCCGAAGACCTGCCCTTAAACGTAAGCCGCGAGATTTTGCAGCACAATAAAATTCTTGTAAACATCAGGAATAGTTCTGTAAAAAAACTCCTTTCTGAATTCAGGGCCATGGCAGATAACGCGGTCACTGGTTCAGATGAAGCAAAAGAAAAATGGGAAACATTTATAGGCCAGTATAACAGGCCTTTAAAAGAAGGGCTTTTACGCGATTTTACATACCGTGATGATCTTCAGGAGCTTGTACGCTTCAAGAGTACAGCAGTGGAAGGCTGGACAAGCTTTGCAGATTATACATCCAGGATGAAAAGCGAGCAGAAGTATATTTATTATATTACTGGCGGCAATGAAGTTACACTTAAGGCATCACCTCTTCTTGAAGCGTATAAGGCCAAAGAACTCGAAGTCCTTGTCATGGACGAGGAGATCGACGATATTGTAATTCCTTCGCTTTACAATTACACAAAGCAAGGCCCAGAGGTCGACGGCAAAAAGGAAAGTCAAACATGGGAGCTTAGGGCTGTTAATCGATCCGGTGCTGACGAGGAACTTGGCGAAAAGAAAGATAAAACCGCAGAAAAGGAAGCCAAGCCTGTAATCGAAAAAATCAAAAAAGCCCTTGGAGATCGGGTTAAAGATGTCAAGCTTTCACGCAGGCTTCATGATTCACCTTCATGCATTGTGGCTGATGAAAATGATCCTACAATGCAGATGGCCCATATGCTCAAGGCCATGGGTCAGACTAATATGGAAGATGTAAAGCCAATTCTTGAAATTAATATCGACCATTCCATTGTACTTAAAATAAAAGAAACAGAAGACGAAGAGAAGATTAAGGATTTGTCCACAGTGCTTTTAGATGAGGCCCTGCTTGTGGAGGGTATTAAAATTAATGACCCTGCGGATTTTGTCAAACGTCTTAACCGTCTTTTATCATGACGAATGCAGCGTATGATAAAGAAGCTCTAGGGCAAAGTCTAAAGCTCTACCTCTGCACTGACAGGGCTTTGCTTGGAGCTGGCAAGGCTTTAGCCGGAAATAAAATGCTTCTTGATGCTGTGGAAGCTGCTGTTGCAGGCGGAGTAACAATTGTACAGCTCAGGGAAAAAGAGCTTTGTCCAAGGGATTTTTTTCTGCTTGCAAAAGAACTCCTTGTGCTTTGCAAAAGACTCAAGACACCACTTATCATAAATGACAGGCTGGACATTGCTCTTGCAGTTGGAGCTGCAGGCGTGCATCTTGGCCAGGATGATCTCCCGCTTGCAGCAGCCCGCGCCATTTGCAAAAAGGACTTTATCATAGGTGTTTCCTGCCATAATCCGGATGAGGCAATTCAGGCAGAACAGGAAGGTGCTGATTATATTGGCGCGGGCGCGGTTTTTGCCACCGGAACAAAACTTGACACAAGTGTGATAGGCACACAGGGACTTGCAAGCATTGCGTCATGTGTAAAAATTCCTGTTATTGGAATTGGCGGTATCAATAAAACAAATATCGCACAAGTAATAGCCAGCGGAGCCAGAGGCGCAGCAGTCATTTCAGCAATACTCTCGCAAAGGGAAGCAGACAAGAATTATATTTACAGCATTAAAAACGCTGCAATGGAACTTTGCTCTATTCTTGACAGGAGCTAAAGGGTTTTGCTATATGAGTTTTTTTGATAAATACGAAGCTGCCATATTCGACCTTGACGGCACTCTGATCGACTCCATGCACTTATGGAATAATATATGCAGTGACTGGCTCTCTTCAAAAAATATAATTCCAGGTGAAACACTTGAAGCAGATGTCTGGAATATGACTCTTTCCCAGTCCGCAGAATATGTAAGGCAAAATTATAAATTAAATCTTTCCTGTGAAGAAATAATCTTCCAGTGGGAAGATGAATTGACAAGCCGTTATTTAAAAGGTTCAAGGCTCAAGCAGGGAGTAAAGGAATTGCTGGAAGCTCTTTCATCCAAAAATAAAAAACTGGGAATTGCCACCTATAGCTTTATCCGTTCCACAGAAACAATACTTGAACATTATGAAATATATTCATATTTTAATTCATTTAATTATGCGCACAAGCAGAATAAAAAAGATCCGGGATTCTGGCTTGATGCAGCTAAATGTTTAAATACGCTTCCGGAAAAATGCATTGTATTTGAAGATTCCTTTTCTTCAATTGAAGGAGTTAAACTGGCTGGAATGGGCGTAGCAGCTGTTTTTGATCCAGCTTGTTTTGATTGGCAAGAACTGAGCAAGGCTTCTGATATTGCGCTGGATTATCCAGGTCAAGCCCTGTTATATTTAAAATAATGAAACTGCTTTCTGCTTCAGAAAATGATATATCCCTTGCAGCAGCAGCTTTGAAACAAGGCGGCATTGTTGCTTTTCCCACAGAAACTGTTTACGGCCTTGGAGGAGATGCTTTTAATGTCAAGGCCCTTGCAAAAATATTCGAAGCAAAGCAAAGACCACATTTTGATCCGCTTATCATTCACATTGCAGAAATAAATGCCCTTGAAAGACTTGTGTCCATGGAATTACTGGATAAAAAGGCAAAGACAGGTTTTGAAAAGCTTACAAAAACATTCTGGCCCGGGCCTTTAACACTGGTGCTGCCCAAAAGACCAGGACTGCCCGGCCTTGCAAACTCAGGCCTTCCAACAGTTGCTGTCCGCTTTCCAGCCAATGATATCGCGCAAAAACTTATAAAGCTCTCGACAGGGACCATTGCTGCACCAAGCGCAAATCCTTTTGGCTGTCTTTCTCCGACAAGGGCAGAGCATGTGATTTCCATGTTAGGTGATAAAGCAGACTTTATTGTAGATAGCGGCAGGACAGGTATAGGCCTTGAATCAACAGTACTGGACCTTTCTGCAGAGCCTTTTTCGCTGCTGCGCCCGGGTGGAATAAGCCGTGAGCAGATCGAGGCTCTTGTCGGGCCTGTGGAAGTCAATGCCTTAAATCATGAAAATGCGCCAAGGTCTCCTGGTCAGCTTGAAAACCATTATGCACCCCGCACACCGCTATATCTGCATAAGCCACATGAACTTGCCAACATGCCCCTGCTTCTAAACCAAGGCCGTCTTTATTTCAGCGAGAAGGGGGGAGGAAATGTTTCTTCCGGGAATGCTGGCGAAAGAATAAGGGTTTTATCAAAACAGGGCGATCTTGTTGAAGCTGCGGCGAATTTTTTTGATATGCTGCACGAGCTTGACATGCTTGGACTTGAGCTTATCCGCGCAGAACAAGCGCCGGAACAAGGGCTTGGCATTGCTATCAACGACAGGCTCCATAGGGCAGCATTTAAGGGTGATTGACTTATGGTTTTTTTTGCAATGCCAGAAAATCCAGAAGCGGTTTTGTCCAAGCGCTTTGCCCTTCGCTTAAAAACTGGCTGTAATATTGTCCGTATAATTCGATGATATGATTTCTTATTGCTTCTGCATCTTGCGGTAATATATCTTTTGCATTAATAAAAATATCTCTGGCAAAGTCCTTGGCTATTTCCGGGGGGAATAGATCATCAAAGCAGGTCATGGCATACATGGCAGCGGAGATACAGTTAATGCTGTGCTGTTTTATATATAGAACTGCCTCTGTAATTTCAATGGCACGCTGGCGGAATGTTTCGATTACAGGGGCAAAGGCACTTTCTGTGCCCAGGTCTTGCAGAATTTTCTGCAAACGGGTGTATGTAAGGATTACAACCATCACATGAAGGCTTGGTATGCACATAAGATGCGGGTCAAATATGTGAATTACAATAAATTCAAAACGTAAAAGATATTTTGGCCTTTTTGTTGTTGAAAAGTTTTTTATATAAACTTCCGCAGCTTTTTCATAAGAAGAGCCAAGGGATTTTATCAATTCATTTATCTGTATAATTGCCTGTTTTTGCCTGTCAGGTTCTAGATTTTTGGAATGTTTTTTCAATAAACCGCAGGCCCTGATAAAAAAGTAAAGAAAATCAGCGTAGGCTTTTACTTTAACAGGCTTAAAAGGGATTTTTGAGTCCAGGGCATGGTCAACATCAGAAACCCTGTAATGCCGAGGCCTTGCAGCTCCCCTGTACTGGAGTATAAAAAAATTGCGAATAACAGAAATCGTGCTATTAAAAGCCGTGGGCCTTAAATGCCGGCTGCAAATTATCGAAAAAAATGCTTCCAGCGTTGATATATTTTTCGGTCTTGCTTTATTTGACAATACCCATTCCAACAAGAGCAGTTCTAAGTATGTCCTCGCTTGCCTTTGAGAGCTTACCCATTGGCAGCCGGCATGGACCTGCAGGAAGACCAACCCAGTTCATGGCAAGTTTTATGGGAGCAGGATTTGTCTCCACAAAAGCTGCCTTTGTTAAGGGGAAAAGCTCAAAATGAATTTTCTTCGCTTGCTCCATATTCTTCTCAAAGCAGGCTTTTGCAAGAGCCTTGACCCTTGCTGGAACCAGATTTGAAATCACTGAAATTATGCCGTCTCCGCCCAGATTCATCATGGGTAGGGCAAAAAGGTCGTCCCCTGAAAGCACAGTAAAATAATCGCTGCCCTTATTGCGTTGAGCTGCAATGGAATCAAGCACTTCGCACATTTGCTTAAGATCACCGGAAGATTCCTTGACACCGGCTATGTTGGGGATGGCAGCGATCTTTGCCATTAGAGGCGTGGGAATATTCAAACCAGTTCTTGAAGCAATATTATATACGATAATTGGAATACCTATTTCTCCGGCAGCCTTAAAATGGTTTAAAAGGCCGTCGTCATTTGGTTTATTGTAGTAGGGCGTTACAACCATTGCTGCATCAGCGCCCATGTCTTTGGCGCGCTTTACATATCGAACCATGTCTTTTGTGTTGTTTGAACCTGCGCCCAGTATGATTGGCACACGGCCTTTTGTTTCTTCTACTGCGATTTTAATGATGAGATCTTCTTCATCTTCATCTAATGTGGAGGACTCGCCTGTTGTTCCAAGAGGAACAAGGCCGTCAATGCCTTCGCTTATTTGAAAATCAACCAGCTTTCGAAAGCCTTCGTAATCAACAGCTCCGTCTTCTTTCATTGGTGTAACCATGGCAGTAAAAGCGCCCTGAAACTTTGTCATAAAATCTAACTCCTTTGTAATATGTCCGATAGCATATCATCCATTGTAAAAACTCCGCTTTTCTTTTGCTCAAAAAGCCACTGGGCTGCCCTTAAAGCACCGGCAACAAGACCTTCCCTGTTCCGCAAGGTATGCGTAATTTCAATGCTGTCTGCAGGGGAATCAAACAAAAGAGAATGTGTTCCTGGCACTGAACCAGCACGCAGGCTTGCAAAGTGAAGTTCATCGCTGCCTGGCGGATGATCGAGCATTTCGTATACAGCTTTTTTCTTACGCTTCATTTTTGAAAGCGCCCTTTGTGCAATTTCCTTTGCAGTTCCCGAAGGGCTGTCTGCTTTTTTATTGTGATGAACTTCAAAACCACCGACATCATATTCATTAAAGGGATCGAATATTCCTGATGTATATTCAACAATGCGGTAAAAAAGATTCATGCCCAAAGAAAAGTTTGGCGCCCAGAAAAGTGATGTATTGTTTGCTTCAACTTCTTTTTTTATTTCAGGAAGTTTATCAAACCATCCTGTAGTGCCTGTAACAGCCGGGATCTTTGCCCTGGCAAGAAACAAAAGGTTGTCGAAGGCTGCGTCAGGGTGGGTAAATTCTATTGCAATATCCGGCTTTGCAGGTAATTGCGCAAGGCTGTCAAGCGATTTATATATCTGATTTCCGCGCAAAGACTGCTCTGCACAAGGGTCTATGATAGCCGTAATCTTATAAGCCTTTTCCAAAGCCCTTTCTTCTATGAGTTTTCCCATTTTTCCATAGCCAATTATTGCAAGCTGCATATTACCCCTGCCTTATTCTTCAAAAAAATCTGCGTGCAGGGCTTTGACAACTTCCCCGGCCTCGCTGTCATTTACAATAAACGATATGTTCAGCTTGCTTGCACCCTGGGAGATCATCTGCACAGGAACCCCAAGAAGCCCGCAGTTTCTGAAAGTGCGCGCAAGGATTTCTGATGAACGGCTGACATCGCCGACTATAGTAACAATGGCTTTTTTGGTTTTGACTTCCACGCTGGCAATGCGGGAAAGCTCTTTTTTAAGGGCTTCAAGATCATGTGCTGCATCCAGGGTCAGGGAGATGGAGACCTCGCTTGTTGCGACCATGTCAACAGATAAACCGTATTTTGCAAAACAGGCAAATACTTCAGCCAGAAACCCGTATTGCCCCAACATTCTCGAAGAGACAATGTCAACAAGGGTAACATTTTTTCTAAAGCTTATGGCTTTGAGAGGCTGCTGTTTTTTTTCTGTGGATGATACTATGCGTGTGCCAGGAGCCGCGGGATTATATGAGTTTTTTACAACAACCTCTGTTCCTGTTTTCATGCAGGGCTGCATGGCCCTTGGGTGCAGAACCTGTGCGCCAAAATATGCGAGCTCTGCAACAGCCTCGTAGCTTATTGTTTCCACAGGACGGGAGTTTTTGACAAGCCTTGGGTCTGCTGTAAGAATGCCGTCAACATCCTTCCAGTACTGCACTTCTTTTACCTTGCAGGCAGCGCCTATCATGGCTGCTGAAAGGTCACTGCCGCCCCGCCCCAGGGTTGTGATGATGCCTTTGGCATCTTTTGCAATAAAGCCTGTTATTACAGGAAGCTCACCTTTTTCGATCAAGGGGATTATTTTTTTTGGTATCTTTGTCCAGCTTTCTTCAAGCAGCTCTGCAGAACTGTAATTGGAATTGGAAACAAAGCCAAGGTCCCAGGCATCGTAAAACTTTGCATTTATCTTTATGGAGTTAAAATATTCAGCTGCAATGCGCACGCAAAGCCTTTCACCAAAAGACACAAGATAATCTTTTGTGCGGCTTGTAAGCTCCTTAATAAGCGCAATGCCGGAGAGGAGTTTATTCAATTCATCAAAAAGCTTTTTGATTTCATTATTTGAGTCATTTATGCCAAGGTCTTTAATGGTTTTTAAATGAAGTTCTTCGATTGCCTTTATTGAGAACTTGCCCTTACGGCAAGCATTATCTGCAGCTTCAAGGAGCAGGTCTGTCGTATCTCCCATGGCAGACAGAACCAGGGCTGGCTTGTGTTTAAGTTGAGATTTTACAATATCCGCCACATGCCTTATGCGTTCTGCATTGGCAAGTGAGCTTCCTCCGAATTTCATTATTATCATGGATTAATAATATAAAAAAAAATTAAGAATGTGAAGAAGGCAGGGTATTGTGTCCACGGATTATAAATTCCTCACTTCGTGCTAATCCGTGAAATCAAGAGGGGAACCGCGAATCTTTGATTCGACGCAGCTCGGTTGAGGTTTCCTGGGGCACAAAAAACCCAGCACCTAAATTAAGTGCTGGGTTAATTAAGACTAATCTAACTTAAATTAGAAACTCCAGCGGAAACCAATTTTGAACCAGTTGTGAATGATTTCCTGAGCATAACCAATATCGTAGCCGAGTTTGTATTCGAATACTATACCATTGGTAACGCCATCACCCTCGCCGCCAAGGAAGTGGTAGGCCAGTAAGG
>Ga0099364_10001730_pt1 | contig 35602 bp, 30 predicted proteins | sample TergutTh196P3_FD_73070 | JGI IMG/M metagenome (GOLD analysis project Ga0099364, IMG submission 73070) | Microcerotermes parvus P3 segment gut microbial communities from Pointe-Noire, Republic of the Congo - Th196 P3 | ecosystem: Host-associated > Arthropoda: Insects > Digestive system > Gut ... | reverse complement strand
ACCGGGGGGAGGGTAGTGGTGGGGGTGGGTGCGATGTCCACAGGGAAGCTCACCTCCGTGGTGGGGTCGTCAAGAGCGGCGATGTTGGGGTCGATGTAGGCGGGGTACTCTTCCTCACCGTTGGCAATGGCGTTGGGATCCTCCGTGGGAGCGGTGTAGGTGGGGGGCGCCAGAGTTGTGGTGGGATCTGCGGCGGAAACGAGCCAGGTGGTGAAATAATTGCGGAATGGAATCGCAGCGCATACCACAAGTACAGCAATTGCCGTGCCGATAATAACGTTGCGCAGGGTTTTATTCCGTTTCACAGGTTTGTCCTCCTCAAATTAAAGTTAATTTTTCTCTGTCTGCTGTGAGCCAAGACTCAGAGCAAACTTATATATATGAAATTATAACAGGTGAATGCAAATAAGTAAAGTCTTTTTTGGAATATTTTGTTCATTTTCGTCCTTGAATGGGAAAGTTTACAGCTGGTTTAATGTTTGTTAATACTGACATTGTCTACTACAAGTATCTTTTTTTCTCATAAAGTGATGTTAAAAACTAGATTATCAAGAGCTTTTCTCTCTGGAATGACTTCGCACTGCCGCGCATACAATCCCCTAGAGGTGATATTATGCCCCGAAGCCGTTTTTGGTACACAGTATCCCGCCGATCTTTTAGGCGGCGCAGACCCAAACGCGCAAGCCTGCTCTTTGATCTGTCAAAATATTCCTCGAAGCGAGCGTTTATAATGCGCGGCGTGTGTCTTTTAGTGGTGGTGCTGATTGCGATTTTCCTGTTAGACGCGCTGCTCACGCCCACAATCCGCACTCTGGCGGAGTTGGAATGCCGCCGGCTTGCCGCCAGTGCGGTGAACAGCGCAGTGATGGAAACCTTGGAGCGGGAGGGCATCCGATACGAGGATTTGGTGCTGACGCGTACCAATGAAGAGGGGCTTGTCACCTCCATTTCAGCGGACGTTGTGAAGCTGAACAAACTGCGGGCGCAGGTGGGGGAAGCGATTAACCGCGAGTTCGGCGGATTGAGCCACAGACGCATGGAAATACCCATGCTCAGTCTGTTTGGGATTGATTTTTTGATGGGCAAGGGACCTGTTTTGACGGTACATTTGAAGATGCACGGGGAGAGCTTTGGCAATTTTTACAGCGAATTTGATTCAGTGGGCGTGAACCAGACCCGCCACAGGATTTTCCTTGCCATGGATACGCGCATCTATCTTTTTTGGAACGGCAATGAGGAAATTCTCGCCTTTGAAACCCAAGTGAACGTGGCTGAAACGGTGATTGTGGGTGCGGTGCCCACTGTGGATTTCAGCGGTTAATTTGTGGGGCGTAAGAAGAAGGAGGCAAGAAATCCCAAAGTTCCTATTTTTTTGCTATCATGCGCACACAAAAAATAACCCCAAAAAACCTCTTGCAAAACGTCCTTATATTATGATATAATTATGCCATACATAAAAGAATAAGGAGCATATATGGCATTTATTGACAAAATTAGGCTCAGCGAGGAAACTAAAGCGCAGATTTCCTTTGCTTTGCGTAACCCAATTCGTTGGATGAAAGGGGAATACCTCTCCCCCGACGAGGTGAAAAAGGTTGTTCAGGCAAAAAAGAACAAAACTCCCCTCCCGCCGCGCGCCTCCCTTGGCGGTTATCACGACAAGGACATCATCGCACCTGCGGAACTGCTGATTTTCGCCATCGCTAGCTTTTTGACGTCCATTGCCTGTGCGTATACCAACAAGCAGGATTTCCTTTTCCGCGAGGTCTACCGCATCCCTGCAAACCTCCTCTCCGTCGGCGCGATAGCGACTAACATTTACGACGCATTCAACGACCCGTTCGTTGGCGTATACATGGACAAAAAGCGGTTGCCCGCCAACTCCCTCAAGTGGATTTGCCGTCTTGCGGCGGTGACGGGTTCCAGTTTGGACGTAATCCGCATGGTGGACGGCGGACTTTCCCCTGTGGGGCACATCGTCCTCTTTATCGCCTGTAACTGCCTAAAGGATACCATAAACACCTTTGATGCGGTGGCGATGAGGAAATTGCGCGCATCAATCAGTCCCTACACCCAACAACGTGCCCGAGTCAACATTTGGGAAAGCGTTGCCGGCAATATTTCCTGGTCATTCCAGGCAATTCCCACTATCCTCATGGGTTTCAAGGATCGCTTTGGTTACTCCGACTACCAAATAATTTTCTTGGGAGCGTTGATATTCCTCCCTGCGAATATCATAGGCTATATAATGAAGACCTTCATAAAGACGCGAGTTGATTTTAACGCCGAAACCACCGTACACCAAGAGGAAGACGAAACCGCCGGTGAGCAGGAGGTTAAGGTTCGCGCGGCGGAAACTCCATCACAGCTGAGCGTCAAGGAAACCATCGCTGTGGTCAAGCACAACAAATACTTCATCGTCAAAACAATCTGCTCCCTCATTACCGTCCTTACCCCCACTGCGGGAAGCGATTTGATACAGTTCCGCTACCTCGCTCCCCGTGCCGTCGTTTTCGGCGAGGAGATGAGCGGCGAGGGTTGGACGGTCCTCAAGGACTCTCTCAGCGGGGTATTGACCACTATTGTCAACCCGTTCGCGCGGCAGTTGGTGAACATATTCGGCGGACCCCTTAAGGCACACCAGATCAACTCTGTCGTACAGATTGTGGGCAATCTGATTAAGTGCTTCGCGGGGATACGCTCCGTTACGGGCATCATGATTTGCATATTCGTTGACAACTTCCTCATGGCAACAGCCGCCATGGACGGCGTTGCGGAGAATATGCTCAACTACGAATTTTATGACCATGTGGAGCTTAAAACAGGGGTACGCTCTGAGGGCGTAACCACTGCTGTGGAAGGTCTTTTGAAAAAGACCATGACCGACAACATCGGCACAGTCACAGGCAATGCGGCTCTTGAGTGGATGGGCTATCGCGGCGGCTACCTCGCCGACGGCATCGCCCCGCCGGAGCGGTATATGAAGTACGTATGGCCTTTGGCAACCCTCGCCCCGGTGGTCGACTCCATTATATGGTACATCGGGCGCGCATCAATTAAGTGGACGCCTGAGGACAGAGAGCGTACGGAAGCGGCGTTACAAGAAAAACGTGAACAGATTGAAGCACAGAGCGTTATTGAGGCTTGAATTTTTCCGCAAATAAGCGTATAATATCCTCCAACACGGCTTTGGAGGATATTATGTATCGGGTTTTTGGCGTAAACGGTCCGGTCGTCACCATCGCGGGGGCGACCGCTTTGCGTATGATGGAGATGGTCTATGTTGGCGGCAGCCGCCTAATCGGCGAAGTCATCGGGCTTGACAGCAACAGTACCACTATTCAGGTTTATGAAGAGAGCGCGGGGCTTTCTGCGGGGCAAAATGTCCATCCCACTGGTGAACTTATGAGCGTCACCCTGGGTCCCGGAATGCTCTCGAATATCTATGACGGCATTCAGCGCCCTCTAAAGGCACTGGAGGACGACAGCGGCGCTTTCATCGGGCGGGGCTGTAATCTCCCCGCCTTGGACGAGGAAAAGCTCTGGGATGTCACAATACGCGTCAAGGTTGGGGACATTGTCCGAGGCGGGGACATTGCCGCAATCTGCCCAGAAACGGGATCCATCGAACACAGGGCGCTAGTCCCCCCCAATCTCCAAGGCAAGATTGTGGAGGTAAGGGAAAACGGGCGGTATACGGTGTGTGATACTCTCGCCGTATTAGAGGACGGGCAGGGCAACCGCCACCATTTGCGCCTCAGTCACAAATGGGCGATTCGCGTCCCGCGCCCAGTGGTCAGGCGTTTCGCGCCTACAAAACCCCTGCTCACCGGGCAACGGGTAATCGACACCCTCTTGCCTATCGCCAAGGGCGGCGCGGCGGCAATCCCGGGTGGGTTTGGCACCGGCAAAACTATGACTCAGCACCAGTTGGCAAAGTGGTGCGACGCGGACATTATCGTCTACATCGGCTGCGGCGAGCGGGGCAACGAGATGACCCAGGTGCTGCATGAGTTCGGCGAGCTTGTTGACCCAAAGACGGGGCGCCCCTTGAGCGACCGCACAATTTTGATTGCCAACACCTCCAATATGCCCGTTGCGGCGCGTGAGGCTAGTATCTACACGGGTATTACGATTGCGGAATATTACCGTGACATGGGCTACCACATAGCGGTGATGGCGGACTCCACATCCCGTTGGGCGGAGGCGTTGCGGGAGATTTCGGGGCGCTTGGAGGAGATGCCCGCCGACGAGGGCTTCCCCGCCTATCTGCCCTCCCGCCTTGCGGAATTTTACGAGCGCGGCGGGTACGTACAGAACGCTAACGGCAGCGAGGGGAGCATCACGATAATAGGCGCGGTGTCGCCTCAGGGCAGTGATTTTTCCGAGCCTGTGACCCAAAACACCAAGCGTTTTACACGCTGTTTTTGGGCGTTGGACAAGTCTCTTGCCTATGCGCGGCACTACCCCGCCATCAACTGGACTGAAAGCTACAGTGAGTACATTGTACCGCTGTCGGCGTGGTATGATGAGAACGCGGGGGCGAATTTTTTGACGATGCGCGAGAACATCATGAAGATTTTGTTGGAGGAGGATCAGCTGCTTGAGATTGTCAAGCTCATCGGCGCGGATGTTTTGCCCGATGAGCAGAAGTTGGTTTTGGAAACCGCTAAGGTGATCCGTGCGGGCTTTTTGCAGCAAAACGCCTTCCACGATGTGGACACATACGTCCCCCTGACAAAGCAACGGGAGATGATGCGCGTAATTTTGCTGCTCCACGAAAAAGGGCGGCAGCTGATAATGCGCCAAAAACCCCTTACGGAACTTATTAAAACGGGCTTGTTCGAGAAGCTTACAAAGATGAAGTATGAGATTGGCAATGATGACATGACAGGGTTTGAGGATTTGGCGGCGAAGATTGAGCGGGTTTAACAAAATAAATTTTTTTACGATATGCTTGTCCAACTCTTGACATTTCTCCGCAATTTATGCTATAATCTAGTAATAGTTTCAGCTTCCCTCGTCTTTCGGGTGGAGCGGTTTTGGTGAACTTATGTGCAGGCTATGTGGAGGCAGTGCGCAAGTTCGTCACTATAATAACACACATGAAAAGGAGAAAATATGTCTTACACCGCAGAAGTTTTGCGCAACGCAATCGAAAAAAGTCCTAACGAGCCTGAGTTTCATCAGGCAATGACCGAGGTTCTGCCCACGCTTCAGCCATATCTGGACAGACACCCAAAGTATGAGCGGGCAGGCATTCTTGAGCGTTTGGTTGAGCCTGAACGCACTATAATTTTTCGTATACCCTGGATGGACGATGCGGGGAAGGTGTGCGTCAATCGCGGCTATCGCGTCCAATTCAGCAGCGCGATCGGACCATACAAAGGCGGTCTGCGCTTCCATCCTAGCGTATCGCTGAGTATCATCAAATTCCTGGGTTTTGAGCAGATTTTCAAGAACTCTCTGACGGGACTGCCCATCGGCGGCGGCAAGGGCGGCTCAGACTTTGACCCCAAAGGCAAATCCGACCGGGAGGTCATGGCTTTCTGCCAAAGCTTTGTCAACGAGCTTCACCGATATGTGGGCGGCAACGCCGACGTGCCTGCGGGAGACATCGGCGTGGGCGCCCGGGAAATCGGCTATATGTACGGACAATACAAGCGTTTGACAGGTCTGTGCGACGGTCCTCTGACGGGAAAAGGGATATCATACGGCGGCTCATTGGTACGCACTGAAGCGACGGGTTACGGGCTTGTCTACCTGACCGAGAAGATGTTGGAATCGCTACATACCTCCTTTGAGGGCAAGCAATTGTCAATTTCCGGGTCGGGCAACGTGGCTATATACGCCGCCGAAAAGGCAATACAACTGGGTGCGAAAGTCGTCACAATGAGCGACTCCAACGGGTTTATCCATGCCCCCGACGGCATTGACGTGAATATCGTCAAGACCATCAAGGAGGAGAAGCGCGGGAGAATTTGCGAGTATTTGGAATATGCAAAAAACGCGGAATATCACGACGGCGGACTGATTTGGTCCGTGCCCTGTGATGTGGCTTTGCCCTGCGCGACGCAAAACGAGCTTGACGCAATAGGCGCAAGGGCGTTGATTGACAACGGTTGCATTGCCGTCGCCGAGGGCTCGAATATGTCCACCACCATCGACGCGGTGGATATGCTCCAGCACAGCGGCGTGTTTTATGCTCCGGGCAAGGCGTCCAATGCGGGGGGCGTGGCGGTTTCCGCACTGGAGATGGCGCAAAACAGCGCTAGGCGTTACTGGTCATTCAGGCGCGTTGACGAGAGCTTGCAAAAAATCATGCACAGCATCTACACTAATATCTCGGAAATCGCAGAGCGTTTCGGCGCGGAAGGCAATTTGGTAGCAGGGGCAAGCATCGCGGGCTTCCGCAAGGTTGCTGACGCTATGCTGCAACAGGGAGTTGTTTGATTTTCAAGTTAATCGACTATACTGCAAAAATTGCTCATTCCTGAAACCGTGCGACACCAATCATCCCCTTAATCTCTTTCATGCGCGTTAAGAGCCAGTCGTACTGCTCCTTGACGTTCATGACCACTTTCAGACTCATGCGATGGACATCCTTGACACTGCCGCGCTTAGCGAAGTCAGTGATGGGGATGTTCATTTTTGTACACAGCTCGGAAACGTCCCGCAAAAAACCCATGCGGTCATTGTATTCAAGCAAAAACGTGACCTCGAACCTGTCACTTTCTTTTGTTTCCCAATGAGCCTTTAGCCAACGTTCAGGCTCTTGGGCACGGCGGGCTTCAGACACATTCTTGCAGGATACAGTGTGTATGGATACTCCGTGTCCGCGAGTGATAAAGCCGATAATCTCGTCCCCGGGGATGGGGGTGCAGCAGTTTGCGAGCTTGAGTAAAACGTCATCCATGTCCTCCACAATCACGCCGAATTGGCTGCGCTTTTTCTTTGTGGCACGGGTGTCAATGGTGATTGTGTCGTCGGGGGGATTGTTCCGGAGATGTATCTTATGAGCCTCGTCCTTGAAAAATGGCATCACGTTTGCAACGGGGATGCCGCCGTAGCCAAGAGCCGCTAAAAAGTCGTCAACACTGCTAAGGCGTTGGCGTTTTGCGGCGGCTTTGAGTATCTGCTCCATGTCCGCATCGCTGAAAGAGATATGGACACGGCGCAGCTCCCGTTCCAGTTCCTCGCGTCCGCAGGCAATGTTCTCCTCCCGCTGTTCACGCTTGAACCACGCCTTAATTTTAGACCTTGCGCTGTTTGTTTTGGCGATAGACAACCAACTGCGGCTAGGACCCTTGCCTGGCGGCGCACTAGTCAAAATGCTAACTACCGCCCCCGTGGTCAACTTCTTGTTCAGGGGGACAATCTCGCCGTTCATTGTCGCGCCAATCATCCTCTCGGCGACCCCTGTGTGTATGGCGTAGGCGAAGTCAATCACCGTTGCCCCCCGGGGCAGGTTGATGCTGTCGCCTCGTGGAGTGAGGACACTGATGACCTCGGGGACAAAGTCTGTCTTTATGGTTTCCACCAATTCGTCCGCCTCAACTCCCTCCTGTTGCGCCTCGAGGAGCTTGCGCAGCCACTTGAGCTGATGGTCGATGTTCACCGTCCCGCCATCCTTGTTTTTTAGCTTGTATTTCCAGTGGGCGGCAATGCCGTATTCAGCGATGTGTTGCATCTCTTTAGTTCGAACTTGAATCTCAATGGGTGTACCGTCCACAACAATCACTGTGTGCAGGGACTGATAACCGTTCTCCTTGGGCTTGTGAAGATAGTCCTTGTAGCGTTCGTTAATATAGGTGGGGTAAACATCATAAACGCAGCCGATAGCGGAAAGGCATTCGTCTTTTTTATTGACGAGAATGCGTATGGCAAAGATGTCAAAAATGCTGTCAATGCGCCTGTTTTGAGCGATTGTTTTGCGATATATGGCGTACTTTGACTTCACCCGCCCGCTGACCACGGCAGTCTTGCACAGGTTTTTTACGCTCTCCCAAACCTTTTCCTGAACCTCTTTGAGCAGTGTTTCTTTTTCTTTAAAGGTCCTGTCTACATATTCGCCGATTTCCTTGTATGACAAAGGGTCAAGGAAGCGCAAAGAGGTGTCCTCCAGTTCCTCCTTTATCCAACGCAAACCGATGCGGTGGGCGATAGGTGCGTAAATTTGGAGGGTTTCACGGGCGATTGTTCGGTGTTTATATTGAGACATGAACTGTAGGGTGCGGATGTTGTGGAGGCGATCGGCGAGCTTAATGAGTATCACGCGGATGTCGGAATTCATGGCGTTGAGCATTTTTGTTATGCTCAGAGCCTGTAGCTCCTCTTTCTCCATGGTTTGGGAGTGGATGTCGCCCTTCGTTTCCTTACGCGCTTTTTTCAGCTTGGTGACCCCGTCCACAAGGAGGGCAATTTCACTGCCGAATTCTTTTTTTATGCTGTCAATACCGAATTTTGTGTCCTCCGCCACGTCGTGTAAAATGGCGGCAGCGATTGCGGGGGAGTCCATGCCCATGTCAAGCAAAATTTCGGCGACGGCAATTGGGTGAGTGATGAAAGGTTTGCCGTCGCGCCGGCGTTCAAGCCCGTGATGCTCAAGGGCGACATTATACGCCTTGTCCAAGTCGGCAAGGTTTTGACCGTCAGTCTTTTTTAGTCTTTCGCGCAGCGGCAGCCATGCTGCGTCGCTCTCGGCTTTTATTGCGGCTTTTTCCGGATTTTCTTCCAGCATTGGATTTTTTTTCGGCAATTTTTCTATTTCATCCGGCATTTTTTTCACCCCTTGTTCCAGTTTTTTTAACTTCCGACATTATAACATATTTTAGATTGGATTTCAAGCAAAAAAAATTTTCCTAATTTCTTTTTCGGAACTAAAAATCACTCAAAGTATACTATAATTAGTGGGCAACAAAAAATCAAACACAAAATATAGTGTATCGGAGAGATAAGCATGAAACAAGAAAACGCCAATTCCACTAGAAAATCAAAGGAAAACGAGGCGTACACCGCCGCAAAATACACGGAAAACCAGGCAACGAGCGTACAAAAGGCACAGGGAAAATCCTGTATCAATGGTATAAAAAAGCGCGACGGGCGTAAAGCTCCCTTTGACAAGTCCAAAATTACCGACGCAATCTTCAGCGCGGCTCAGGCGGCGGGGGGCAATGACCGCGCCATGGCGGAGTCCCTCGCGGAGCTTGTCGTGGAGCGCTTGGAGAAAATCGTCGCCGAGCGTTTGGCAAAGCTTGCCAGCGGCGAGCTGAAAAAAGAGGATGCGCAGCAGCCGGCGGATTATCCCCAAGTGGAGGAGATTCAGGACGTTGTGGAGCGGGTTCTTATGGATAACGGGCATTACCGCACCGCGAAAAAGTATGTACTCTACCGCAACGACCGCTCTATTCAGCGTGATAAAAACTCCAGTCTGATGAAGACCCTTGAGAGCATTGCTACCAAGGAGGCGCGTTGCAGCGACTTGAAGAGGGAGAATGCTAATATCGACGCCGAAGCTCCAATGGGGGCTATGCTCAAGTATGGGCAGGAGAGCTTCAAGGAGTACAACCGCCTGTTTTTGCTCGCCCCCGAACACTCTGAGGCTCATCGCGACGGGGATATTCACATCCACGACCTGGATTTTTACGCCCTGACCACTACCTGCTGCCAGATTGACATCATCAAGTTATTCAAGAACGGTTTCGGTACGGGGCATGGTTTTTTGCGCGAACCCAACGACATCGCTAGCTATTCCGCTCTTGCGTGCATCGCAATACAGGCAAACCAAAACGACCAACACGGCGGTCAGAGTATCCCCAATTTTGATTACGGCATGGCGTTGGGCGTGGCAAAAACCTATGCTCGCCACTATCGCCGCAACCTTGCCAAGGCGTTGGATATGCTCCACGGCATTGACGATGCGGAGGAAAAAATCGCCAAATGGGCTGAGGATATCGGCAAAAAGCCTGTATTGGCGAACGACAACGGCTACTGCGATGCGGAATTGAAACATCTTACAAAGGAGTTCAAGCTCTCGGTCGATGATGCCCAAAAATGTCAGCAAATCGCCGTGAAGCACTCCTACAAAGAAACGGAGAGATCCACATATCAAGCCATGGAAGCGTTAGTACACAACCTGAACACCATGCAGTCCCGGGCGGGGGCGCAGACGCCATTCTCATCCATCAACTATGGGCTCGACACATCACCCGAGGGGCGCATGGTCATCCGTTCAGTACTGTTGTCCACCGAGCGCGGTCTTGGCAGAAACGAAACCCCGATCTTCCCCATACAGATTTTTCGCGTGAAAAAGGGTGTCAGCTATGACGAGGGCGACCCAAATTACGACCTCTTTAAGTTAGCTTGCCGTGTCAGTGCCAAGCGCCTGTTCCCTAATTTTTCCTTTATGGATGCCCCATTCAACGCCGAATACTACAAAGAGGGCGATTACGATACCGAAGTCGCCTATATGGGCTGCCGCACCCGCGTTATCGGCAATGTTTACGACAAAACCCGTGAAACCACAGGCGGACGGGGCAACTTAAGCTTCACCTCAATCAATCTGCCCCGCATTGCAATCAAGGCATCCCAAATCCGTGCTGTTGACGAAAGCGAGAAGATTGGCGAGTTCTTCAATGAACTCAACCGCAAAATCGATCTGTGCATCGCCCAACTCCTTAAGCGCTTTGAGGTGCAGGCAAAGCGCCGTGTACGCAACTATCCATTCCTCATGGGGCAGGGACTGTGGCTAGATGCCGACAAACTCAAGGAAAAAGACAAGGTGGAGGAAATCCTCAAGCACGGCACTCTTTCCGTAGGCTTTATCGGACTTGCCGAGGCACTCACAGCCCTCATCGGCGAGCATCACGGTGAGAGTGAAAAGGCGCAAAATCTGGGTATGTCCATAATCAGCCATATGCGTGAGCGAATGGATGCGCAGGCGGAGAAAAGCGGCTTGAATTTCAGCCTTTTGGCGACACCCGGCGAAGGCTTGAGCGGACGTTTTATTCGCATTGACATGAAAAAATACGGCGTGATTCTCGGCGTGACGGACAAGGAGTACTACACCAACGGCTTCCACGTCCCCGTGGGATACAAAATCAGTGCCTTTGACAAAATCCGCATAGAAGCACCGTACCACGCCATGACCAACGCGGGACACATTTCCTACGTTGAGATGGATGGCGACCCCACCCAAAACCTTGAGGCGTTTGAGAAAATTATACGTTGCATGGCGGACAGCGGCATGGGCTACGGCTCCATCAACCATCCTGTTGACCGCGATCCTGTTTGCGGCTACACGGGCATCATCAACGAAGAATGCCCCCAATGCGGACGCATGGAGAACGACGGCAATGAGAATTTCGCCCGCATTCGCCGGATCACAGGCTATTTAGTGGGAACACTGGAGCGTTTTAATGACGCAAAACAGGCGGAGGAAAAGGATAGGGTTAAGCATATTTGAGGAAGGCAAACTGAAAATAGAACGCTAAGACCAGTTGATTTTCATGTTAGGCGGGTATATCCCCAAGTTTCTCAACCCGGCGTTCCAAAAAATCTAGCCACCTCATCACCACCCCCACCATGAGGGCGATGATGAGCGTACCCTTCCGCAGGTCTTGGACAGTACCTGTGGATAACCAGATTATTGCTAATGCCAATGCTTGGCACATAGTCTATCAGCTTGAGGACGGCACTTGGGCAGGAAAACATGGAACTACGGGAAATAGCAAACATTTCGAAGATGTAGTGGATCCAAGTAATTTGCCTGAAAAACACGCCATGTGGAAAACAGGTAGTCTAAGACATACAGGCACTACCTGTTATTTGGCGATTACAAAATAGAGGAGGATATTATGAAAAAAGAAAACAAAACTTTTTTGGGGCTTTGCTTGACATTCGCAATTATAATTGCTGTTGCTTTTGAGATTTATAATTTCCCCAGTTCAACATTTGAAAGGCTTGAAGATTTTGTCATGTCAATTGAAGATTTCATCATTTCCAAAATCCAAAATCCGTCAGACGATGAATATCTACCAGCCACAACAACAACAGTGTTAGAATTTAGTAGTGAAGAAGAATTTGAAGAATATCTGAGAAAGGAAAACGAAAAGCATCAAGAATATGTGAAAACCAGTATGGAGGAATCTGCTGAGATCATTTCTAGGGCAAGCGAGTTACCTTATCAGCAGCTTATTACAACAAGTTACCCTGAAGAAGACTTGGCACCGCATATTTTCTTGGGTTATCTTAGTTATATTAGCGTACCCATTTCTGAGTTAGATAAGCGCCACCCAATTGAATGCATACGCCTTGTTGATGAAAATTCTGCCTATACTATTCACAAAACCAATGAGAATGGACTTTTGTATACGTTCTATTACAAGTATGATGAAGAATATCCAAATTGGCATTATTCGCATTCAATTTCCATGAAAAAAAACTTAAAGCTTACAAATTTCAAAACGATAATTCTTGGTTCGTCATGGAAAAAAGTTAATCGAATTGACCCTATAGTTAATGCTCACCGTGAAGCTGATGACGGTGTTTCAGTACACTTGTTGCAAGACGGAGTTTTGGTTGTTGAGTATTTTCGGTTTCTGCGCAAGTTGCAAATAGTTAAGCGTATGGATTTTTATCCGGATTTTATTGCACACGCACCAAGAAAGGGTGTAGAAACTTATGATTGCAGAATATTGCCGCAGGATTTTATCCAATAATGAAATCAGGTGACGCATGAAAACAAAAACCCCAACAATCTACACGTTTGTGGTAATTTTCCCCACGCCCCGGAATACGGTCGATTCATCAACGCCGATAAGCATTTTGATAGTAGGAGCAAAAACGCTGCAACGCACATCCCCATGGTGATTGCCATTTCCTGTCCGAACAGTGCAAAACCCACATTGTGATAGCGCATGGCGTTGAAAATGGCGCGGGGGGGCGAGTTCACCGGGGTGATAGCAAGTCCGGCACGAATCGCCAAACCTACCCCCGCAGCCACCAGAAAAATGCCACAGACATACTCTCGTTAGGGGTTTTACAGCTTTTATGCGGCTTCCTCTAATTTTTTGATTTTTTCACTGGGATTTCAACATCTAAACCGCATTTGCGCATGATTGGGTTGAGAACAGGACGCATCCAACCCATGACAATGCCCACTAACACGGCGGTGATGACGGTACCTTCGCGTATGCCAGTAAACTGACCCCCGCCAATACGCACAACGCTGATGAATACAATCACTGAGGCGATGCTCACCCAAATTACATCGGTGACTACCTTGATTTTGTGGTAGGGAACGCCGTCGAGTTTTTGCTGTACTGCAAGCCCGACACCCTCACTGGGCATGGGGATTAGCTTTGCGCCTAGGTAGAATGACAGTCCAAGGGCGATGGTAATAATTGACATAGCGAGGAAAACCAGTTGCATATAGTAGGGCAGATTCTCGCCGGTGACCACCTGTAGTCCCGTTTGCGCGTCTACATCGTAAGTGGCGAATTTTGGTAATTTAATCAGTCTGACTACCGGCAGTGCCACATTCACAAAGTATCCGAACAAAATTGCCACAGCGACTTGCAGGATTTGGATAGGCTTGAAATTTTTGCGCAAAAGGATGATTTGAACTAGCACCAAGCAGATAAACACGGCGGCGGCGCAGTAGCCCATGAGCTTATCCGCTGGGATGTCAATTCCCAAAAGGTTAACGATGCCGTCCGCTTCATAATGGAAGCGCAGGGATGTGTTGATGGCGTAGGCAGGCGAACTGACGGGTGAGATGCCCAAGCCGCCGCGAATGGCGAGCTGCACCCCGAGGGCGATGAAGAACATCCCTGCTAAATAATAGATGATGCGGATAGCGAAGTTCAGCGGTGATTTTTGGTTGAGTGTGTTGTCTGACATGATTTCCCCTTTTTGGCTTGTTGAAAAACAAACTTTATTTTCCAACGAGTATTTTTTATGTAGCGTTATATTTCACGGGAATAAATCCCGAAAAAACCGTTTCTGGTACGCAAGTGTGGGATATCTCCCCCAACCCCGCTATGAATCCTTCCTGTGCCGATATGGGCAGTTCAAGCTCAATCTCCACATCCTGTCCGAATTCTTTGGAGTTTATCACTCCCTCCATTTGGGCGACGAGCCTTTCCAAGCGGGAAAAATTGGAATAAGTGCAACAAAGCCGTAAACCCACACTGGGGATGTAGCTTGTTATTCCCGCTTTTTCAATGCCAAGCGCCGCGCTTTGGGAGTACGCCCGAGCAAGTCCCGATGCGCCAAGGAGTATGCCGCCGAAATAGCGGGTGACGACAAGGGCGGAGTCGGTTATTCCACGGGAACGCAGTGCCTCCAACACAGGTAAACCCGCCGTACCTTGGGGTTCACCGTCATCGCTGTAGCGCGTTCGCGCCCCCTCCCGCAGGACGTAAGCCCAGACATTGTGCCGTGCGTCCCAGTGTTTTGCGGAAATCTCCTTGATGAACGCCAGAGCATCCTCGTCGGCGGTCACAGGGCGAGTATAACACAAAAAACGCGAGCGTTTGAGTACATACTCAGCGCACACGCTTCTTGCTAACGCCTTGTACTCCTTCATGTGAGCAGGGCGTTATCCCTGTTTTTGGAAACGGCGGTTGAAGCGATCAACGCGTCCGCCGGTGTCCACGAGTTTTTGTTTGCCTGTGAAGAACGGATGGCATTTAGCGCAGATATCAACGCGCATTTGAGAGCGGGTAGACGCAGTTTCGTACTCTGTGCCGCAAGCACAGCGCACAGTCACTTTGTCATACTTTGGGTGGATTCCCTGTTTCAATATTTTCACCTCTATAAACGATGTGCGGAGATTATAACATATTTTGCGCAGAATTGCAAGTTTTTTTGATGTCAACACAATTAACCCATAATCCCTGTGACGGTTAAAACAATCTCAGCGATAATGGAGGCTAAGTACGATAACGATTCATAAACGTTATTTTTGTCTACAAGATACGTTTCTATTTTTCCTAACATGCTTTTTATTTTTCCTAACAGAAGTTTAATTTTCTGCACCTTTTTTCCTTATAGTCGCCTAACTTGAAAATCAACTCGTCCTTGCGGTGCATTTTCCACCTGCCTTCGTTAAAAATGCTCATAATACGAAGGTATTTCTGCGCAATATCCTCACAAATCTTGAGCCGGTTTTCAAGTTAATCGACTATATCAAGAAATAGTGATATAGACCGACTGTAAAAATAAAAGAAACAAGACCGTATATCCAGCCTTGTTTCTTAGTGTTTTTTCGCTTTTTGTTAGTCGATTGGGGGCAGGGCGTCAGGATCTCTTGACGTGAGCCAATCCCAATTGAACCAATCAACGATGCGCTGCCAAATGGCAGTCCATGTTTCCGCAAGCTTGTCGCTGAAATTATTGCTGAAAACCGCCGCAAGCCATGATGAAAAGAGTTGGAAGAAATGTTGTCCAAAAAACTCTGTATCAACATCGTCTGGACCTGGGATAAGACCGTCAAGGAAACCGCCTCCACCAGCAGATTCTTCCGCACCAACAATCAGAGCGTCAACAACGACATCGTCCGCAACTTGAATAAGACCATCAAAAACAGACATAGGTAAATACCTCCTTTTAAGTTAGGGGTCGCACCGCTTAAGCGCAACAACTCCATACTAAGTATAGCACAAGAAATGCGTTTTTTTTTTCCAAAAAAGAAAATTGGTAAATTAATTTTCTTTGCCGCGCACCAAACCGATTAAAAGGTCAAAAACGCTGTCCAATTTCAGCTCTCTGAGGTACTCTTTGAGTGCTTCAAAAATTGCCGCTAGAAATGCGCCAATGTCTTCAAACATAAGAATCTCCTCCAAAAAATTATACACGTTAAGTATATCACAATTTTTTAATTTATTATTCCGTAAAAGAAAAAAGGGGATGCGATCTGAAAAATATAGTAATTTGATTTGGGATAGGGCAAAAATCTTGCTTTTCCTGCCAAAATGGCTTATAATATTGCTAAAACATGGAGAAATATTACAAAGAGAGTAGGTAAACTTATGCGAATTGTGACTTTTGGTGAGCTTATGCTACGCCTTGCCCCTCCTGGCTATGAGCGGTTTGTCCAGGCATCTTCTCTAGGGATGACCTTTGGGGGCGGCGAGGCGAACGTGGCGGTGTCGCTGGCAAATTATGGGATGAATGCAGCATTTGTCACAAAGCTCCCCCAACACGAAATCGGTCAGGCGGCGCTTAACAGCCTGCGAAAATACGGTGTGGATACCGTTGGGATTGTCCGTGGCGGCAAGCGTTTGGGGATTTATTACCTTGAAAAAGGTGCCTCACAGCGCGGCAGCAAGGTGATTTACGACCGCGCGGAGTCGGCGTTCGCTCTCTCCGAGCGTGGCGATTATGACTGGGCGGTACTGCTGAATGGCGCGAGTTGCTTCCACTTCACGGGTATCACTCCCGCTCTTGGCGGCGAATTGCCCGCTATCTGCATGGACGCGCTGAAATGCGCCAAAAAGTTGGGTATCACCACCTCCTGCGACCTGAACTATAGGGGCAATTTGTGGACAAGGGAGCAGGCGGGTAAAGTGATGGGTGAGTTGATGCCCATGGTGGATGTGTGCGTTTGCAACGAGGAGGATGCGGCGGACGTGTTCGGCATTCGCGCGGCGGATACGAGCGTTCATGCGGGCAAGCTGAGCCGCGAGGGCTACATCGGCGTAGCACGTGAGTTGACAGCGCGTTTCGGCTTCAAATCCGTGGCAATCACGTTGCGAGAGTCCATCTCTGCTAGTGATAACAACTGGGGCGCGTTGTTGTATACCGACGAAAAAGTGTATTTTTCAAAGCAATATCCCGTACACATTGTTGACCGTGTAGGCGGCGGAGACTCTTTCAGCGGCGGTTTGATTTACGCCACACTGTCGGGATTCGACACACAGGCGGCGTTGGAGTTCGCTGTGGCGGCTTCTTGCCTGAAACACAGCGTTGAGGGGGATTACAACCTTGTCAGCGCAGCGGAGGTGCAGCGCCTTGCGGGGGGCGATGCTAGCGGGCGAGTCCGGCGGTGATGCGCTTTGAGGATTTAGATATTGTTATACAGTAACATATGATATTTTTCAAGTGCCTATAGCTTGTTGATTTTGTGTGTTCATCCGCAAAAAAACAACTAGGCTCAACCCCACATTCATGCCATCATAAACCGCTTTAGCGATTTGTAGTGTGCCGCCTGTGCAGTCTCCGGCGGCGTAAAGACCGGGGATATTCGTCGCGCCTTTTTCGTCCGTGATGATGCGTGTACCCTCCACAATTGCTCCTATTTTCCGCGCCAAATCACTGCCCCCCGCCGCACCGTAGGCGACAAAAACACCGTCGGCAGGAATAGTACGCCCATCAGCAAGGATGACGCCTTCAACGCGCTTTTCTCCCGCAATCTGCGCTAGTGGTTCATGTATAATCTTCACCTCAAATGGGAAATCCGCCCCTTGGGGCTTGCCGTTTGTCAATAGTGTGACCGAGTTCACAAGTGGCAGCAGGTGTAGCGCTTCCGCTTTGGCGTACTCCCCAAAGCCCAGTACAACCACATCCTTACTGCGATAGAAAAACGCGTCGCAGACGGCACAATAACTCACTCCATGACCCTCAAGAGCCGCCAGACCAGCAATTTGGGGGATTTTGCGGGGAGAACCCGTAGCCAAAACCACAGCGCGGGACACAATTTCGTCCCCCTCGGCGGTGATGGTGGAAAAACCCTCGGCGTGAGGGGCAAGAGCGACAGCCTCGTCGTCCAAAAATGCCGCACCAAGGCGGTTTGCCTGGGCAATGCCGTTCACGGCAAGCTGCTTCCCCGAAATCGCTTCAGGAAAGCCATAGTAGTTTTCAACTTTATCAGCCTTGCGAAGAGCACCGGTGCCGCTGTCAACTACAGTGACGCTGAAGCCTCCCCTCAGGGCGTAAATGGCGGCGGAAATCCCTGCGGGACCCGCGCCAACAATGCAGATGTCTGTCATTCAGCAAACCCCTTTAGCTTTGTGTCGATGTTGATTTCATTGTCTTTATCAGTGGTTTGCTCCTTTTCCTTTTTTTTGTGATGCCAAAATACGATCAAGGAAGCAAAGGATCCAATCGAAGACAATAAAGGCAACAAATTGGATAATCTACTCAATTCGCTTATGAAGTTATTCACTAGTTGTTCCTCCTGTGTATTTCCTCTCGCACAACCACGAAAGGAAAATTGATGTTATGACACAGATAGCCGAGGTAGTTATAACGGTCCACATCATGTTTTCTTCATTCGTTTTGATTAGGGCATAGGCAAGTAACTGAAAAAATGAGAGAAAAAGCAAAGAAAATGTCAGGTGCTCCAGGTTCCCTTTCCCTCTGCGAATATGCCCAATCAAGGTTGGCGTTGTCACCAAAAATGACGAAAGTATCAGTTCGCCGTCAATTATGATTCGCAAGATGTCCGTGTTACCTCTCAGCAGACTAAAAAGCACTGCCGCCAGTATCGGGAAAAAGGCGAGCACAACAGTACCCCACCACCAATAGGTCATCGTTCTCGCTTCTTGGGTTTTGCGCTCTCCAATAGGTGGTATATCTGTAACCTGCGCCATTTTTTGCTCCTCTTAGCTAGTATATGTAATCCCCCATCAAGAAAACCCACACGCCCCTGCTCTGAAAACAGGGCAGGGGCGTCGTGAAAGATTTTACTCAAAGGTATCGATAACTGCGCCGGAGCCTACTGTGCGTCCGCCTTCACGGATAGCAAAGCGCAAACCCTTCTCAATTGCGATTGGTGTAATCAGCTCAACGTCCATTTCCACGTTGTCGCCGGGCATACACATCTCAACGCCCTCGGGCAGGGTGATGACGCCTGTAACGTCCGTTGTGCGGAAGTAGAATTGAGGACGATAGTTGGAGAAAAATGGCTTATGACGACCGCCCTCCTCCTTGTTCAGGACATAAACCTGACCGCGGAACTTCTTCAGGGGTTGGATGCTGCCAGGCTTAGCAAGCACTTGACCGCGTTCAATGTCCTTTCGCTGTACGCCGCGCAGGAGTACGCCGGCGTTGTCGCCCGCTTCAGCGTAATCAAGGTCTTTGTGGAACATCTCGATGCCTGTAACGACAACCTTGCGCTTCTCTTCTGTCAAGCCGACGATTTCAACTTCCTCGCCCAGTTTCAGCTGACCGCGCTCCACGCGGCCTGTCGCCACTGTACCACGACCTGTGATTGTGAACACGTCCTCAACAGGCATGATGAAAGGCAGGTCGGCCTTACGCTCTGGGGTTGGGATATAGCTGTCAACCGCATCCATAAGCTCAACGATACTGGCAAGCTCAGGTGCGCCAAGGTCACCGCCTTCATAGATGAGAGCTTGGTGTGCGGAACCGCGGATGATTGGTGTGTCGTCACCGGGGAACTCGTACTCGTTGAGGGTTTCGCGGATTTCCATCTCAACCAAATCAAGGAGTTCTTCGTCGTCAACCAAGTCGCACTTGTTCATATAAACGACGATATAAGGCACGCCCACCTGACGGGCAAGGAGCAGATGCTCTTTTGTTTGCGCCATAGGACCGTCTGTCGCCGCGATAACGATGATTGCGCCGTCCATTTGTGCCGCGCCTGTAATCATGTTCTTGATATAGTCCGCGTGACCGGGGCAGTCAACGTGTGCGTAGTGACGCGCTTCGGTTTCGTACTCAACGTGAGCGGTGTTGATTGTGATTCCGCGCTCGCGCTCCTCGGGAGCCTTGTCGATGTTGGCGTAATCAACAAAGTCCGCGCCGCCCTTCATCGCCAGAGTCTTTGTGATTGCAGCGGTGAGGGTGGTTTTGCCGTGGTCAACGTGACCAATTGTGCCGATGTTTACGTGGGGTTTCGACCGATTAAATTTTTCCTTTGCCATTGTTTGTTTTCCTCCTTTAAGGGAAATATTTAGTGTTTTGTGAATTTTGGGTCAACGCTGTAATATTGTAACAGATTTTACGAAAAAAATCAAGTAGCGGCTAATATTTTACGTTAGGGCGTTGGAACTATAAACCAATGCCCTTTGGGATCAGTCTTACTCAAAGTCTTTTGATAAACTGGTCTGCCATTAACTATAAGTAAGTTTGTGACATATCCCTTTATTGAGTGTACGCCATACTTATAACCATCTGCATTTTTTCTTTTCACGATGAAGTTTGGCGAACAAAGCGCCAAAAAGATGCCCTTTCAAGCTACTGAATACAGGTTCTTAGTCCCCCTTTATAGACGACGTTGCTTTGAAAACATCTTCTCTTTTCATTTCACCCTCATAAACTTCAACAATAATTTCGTCAACCGACTGTGCCTCTTGAGACAGAATAGGCTTTAAATCAAAACTACTCTTAGAATTTTTTACAGCCACCTTCAAAGGCTCAATTACTTCAACCAACGGATATATCGTCATAGCTTCGATAATCATTTCAATATCCTTGTCGGTTGGATTTTTTTCCAGAACATCTTTCAAAACCTGATAGTTTGCTTCAACTCTTATCCATTTGTAGCCGTCGAATTCATCATCAATGCGAAGTATTTCGTAAATAGCATTCTTATAGTACATATCTTCTAAGCAAAAGACTATTAAAGAACAAATATCAAACAAGTCCTCTGATGGTTCGGACTCTTTTTCGAATTTCTCATAAAATCCCATCAAGTATGCAACCCACTCATCACGTTCCTTGTCGCTAACAGAGCTGTTTGGGAAATTAACCATTTGATTAGAAACAACTCGAACTGCCATGTGCAGCTTTTTATTAATTTCTCCAATGTCAATTATTTTATATGCGGCTATTGTACCGCGTTCTCGGTCATTAGATTCAAGCCGAGCAAGACATTGAAGACCAACATAGTTGTCCTCGGTTTGAAAAAGAACTTTTTCGAGAACGTCGTTTGATTTTTCGTCACTTAAGGTTATGGCAATCTGCTGACGGACTTCTGAATCTTCTTTTTCGTTCAAAAGAATTTTTTCAAACCTAGAAACATCCTTAAGTAGGCGTTTTCCATCTTCATTCTCGTAGTCGAGCAACTGAATAGTCAGAACCCTCAGCATCACGTTGTTTTTTTCGTTTTCAACAATCCTCAACAAAAGCTCCTCTGGAATTTCATTTAACCGCTCAAGAAGTGCGCTAGCGTGATACATATAGCCCGCTACTTCTGAATTTGCCATTCCCATTGTGTTAACTTCATCAAAAATTTCAGAAACACTGGAACGTGATAACCGTTCAATCATTTCTTCTTCGCTTTTAACGCCATCATACTTTTTGTTAAAAAGTTCTAACGGTGATACTGCCACTGCCGTGATGGTGACAGCGACAACCAACGTTGCCACACAGATTATAGTCCAGGTACGCTTACTTAGTTTTTTCTTCATAAAAAAGCAGATTCCTTTTATTTACCATTATGTTTATGAAAATTTAAGAGGGCTTGGCACTCACGTTAGAAATGAATGCCAAGCCCTTAAATTATTTACTGCTGATAATCGTTTCCGCAATGGATTTCGGTATCTCTTCATAGTGACTGGGTTCCATGACGTACTGACCGCGTCCCTGGGTCTTTGACCGCAGGCTTGTGGCGTAGCCAAACATATTGGAGAGGGGTATTTTGGCGTTGATTTGCATCGCTCCTGAACGCATTTCTGTACCGGAGATAAGCCCGCGCCTTGCGTTCAAATCGCCGATAACGTCGCCCATGTAGTCTTCAGGTACGGTGACAGACACTTTCATGATCGGTTCCATGAGGACGGGACTTGCTTTGCGAACAGCGTCTTTGAATGCCATTGAGCTGGCAATCTTAAACGCCATTTCCGATGAGTCTACCTCGTGGTATGAACCGAATGTGAGGCGTACCTTCACGTCCACCACGTTGTAGCCAGCCAGAACGCCGGACAACATCGCGCCTTTAATGCCTTCCTCAACAGGCTTGATATATTCCTTCGGAATAACACCGCCCGTGATTTCGTTGATAAACTCAAAGCCCTTTGCCGGGTTGGGTTCAATGTTGATGACCACGTGTCCGTACTGTCCGCGTCCGCCTGATTGACGGGCATATTTGGTATCGCTCTTTGCTTCGGCTGTGATGGTTTCACGGTAGGCGACCTGGGGTGCTCCAACATTCGCCTCCACTTTGAACTCACGCAGTAAGCGATCCACGATAATCTCAAGGTGCAGCTCGCCCATGCCGGCGATGATGGTCTGCCCTGTTTCCTCGTCTGTGTAGCACTTAAATGTGGGATCCTCCTCGGCAAGTTTTTGCAGAGCAAGTCCCATCTTTTCCTGTCCCGCCTTTGTCTTTGGCTCGATAGCCACGCGGATGACAGGCTCGGGAAAGTCCATGGACTCCAGGATAACGGGGTGACGCTCGTCGCAGATTGTATCACCGGTGGTGGTGTTTTTCACGCCCACGCAGGCGGCGATGTCCCCTGCATATACGCAGTCGATGTCTTGCCTGTGGTTGGAGTGCATTTGCAGGATTCTGCCCATGCGTTCCCGCTGTCCTTTTGTGGCATTATAGACTGTCGATCCTGTTTTTATGCTGCCTGAATAGACTCTGAAGAAGCACAGCTTGCCCACGAATGGATCCGTGGCAATCTTGAACGCCAATGCGGAGAACGGCTCGTCGTCGGAGGATAAGCGTTCCTCTTCATTGTCATTTTTGGGGTTGATACCCTTGATAGCAGCAACGTCTGTGGGAGCCGGCATAAAGTCCACAACCGCGTCAAGGAGCAGCTGCACGCCCTTATTACGGTAGGATGTGCCGCAGACCACGGGGACCATTTTGTTGGCGATGGTCGCAAGGCGGATTGCCCTTTTTATCTCGTCAACTGTCAATTCTTCGCCGCCCAGATATTTGTCAAGCAGTTCCTCATCCTGTTCGGCGACAGCTTCCAACAGCTCGTGGCGGTATTGCGCCACCTTTTCTTGCATATCAGCGGGAATTTCCTCAACACGAACATCAGTGCCTTTGTCGTCATAGTAGACATGAGCTTGCATGGTAACGAGGTCGACGATGCCGCAAAAATCGGACTCCGCACCGATTGGCAGCTGAATTGGCACGGCATTACAGCGCAGACGGTCACGCATCATATTCACGACGTTGTAGAAGTTCGCGCCCATGATATCCATCTTGTTGATGTATGCCATGCGGGGCACTCCATACTTGTCGGCTTGACGCCAAACGGTTTCGCTCTGGGGTTCAACACCGCCCTTGGCGCAAAGAACGGTTACAGAGCCGTCCAAAACGCGCAGGGAACGCTCCACCTCAACGGTGAAGTCCACGTGACCGGGGGTGTCGATGATGTTGATGCGATGGTCATTCCAAAAGCAGGTTGTCGCCGCGGAGGTGATTGTGATTCCGCGTTCCTGTTCTTGCTCCATCCAGTCCATTGTCGCCGCGCCGTCATGAACCTCGCCGAACCTGTGGGTTTTGCCTGTATAGAACAAAATCCGCTCGCTAGTGGTTGTCTTGCCTGCGTCAATGTGAGCCATTATGCCGATATTGCGTGTTTTTTCTAGGGATACTTCACGGGGCATTTTCTAATGTCCTTTCATACTAGATAAATACTAGGGGCTGTCTGAAAAATAAAATAACTTGTCTATTTTGGCTAAAACGGGCTGCAACATTGTTGAAACTCCTCGGAATACGAAAGTACTCCTGCGGTTTTCTCCTCGTTTCGCCCCGTTTTACCTCAAAATATCCGGTGTTTTTTAATTTTCAAACAAGCCCTGGATTCTAGACGGAAAACGCCAAGTTCTAGACTGTTGTAATCTCTAACAATCTAGTGTCTATGAATCTAGTATCTACTTATCTAGAAATTAGATCACCAACGGAAATGTGCAAACGCGCGGTTTGCTTCCGCCATGCGGTGAGTGTCTTCTTTTTTCTTGAATGCCGCACCGGTTTCGTTGACAGCGTCCATGAGTTCGCCCGCAAGGCGTTCTTTCATGGTGCGTTCGCCGCGAGCGCGGCTGTAGGCTGTAATCCAGCGCAGACCTAGGGTTAAACGGCGGTCAGGGCGTACGTCAATTGGCACTTGATAGTTAGCGCCGCCAACGCGCCTTGCCTTAACCTCCAGTACAGGCATAACCTTTTCCATGGCGGTTTCAAAAACCTCCAGGGGGTCTTTGCCTGATTTTTCGCGAATGATGTCGAATGCGTCATAGACAATTTTTTGGGCGACGCCCTTTTTGCCGTCGAGCATGATATTGTTAATCAAACGCGTAACGAGCTTGGAGCCGTAAATTGGGTCGGGCAAAACATCTCGTTTTGGCACATTACCTCTTCTTGGCACTTCGCTTCCCTCCTTCATAATAGTGATGAAATCACAGGTACTTATCAGGATTTAAGATACAGGATGCAGGAGTGAGGGTTCACAGCTTGCGCCTATTTCTTTTATCCGTGATATTGTCCAACCAGAGGCATATTTATAGATACACCATATTTCTGGTGGGATTTTCGTTGTGTTTTTTAGATTTTAGATTTTGGATTATAGGCTGTCTAGACTCAACGCAAACGCGCATTAATCAAAACATCCGGTACCTTGTATCTAGATCTACTTTGCCGCTTTCGGGCGTTTAGCGCCGTACTTGGAGCGAGCCTGCATACGACCCGTGACGCCTTGGGCATCCAGTGTTCCGCGGATTACGTGATAGCGCACACCTGGCAGGTCACGCACACGACCGCCGCGAATCAGCACTACCGAGTGCTCTTGCAGGTTGTGTCCAACGCCGGGGATATAGCTTGTCACTTCCATGTTGTTGGTCAAGCGTACGCGGGCGATTTTCCGCAGAGCCGAGTTAGGTTTTTTGGGAGTATCGGTCTTGACGGTTGTACAAACGCCGCGTTTTTGCGGAGCATCCTGATAGGTGACCACATTACGCTTGCTGTTGAGACCCTGAAGCAGAGCGGGAGTGTTGGATTTGCGCTTTTTGGTTTCGCGTCCGTGACGCACGAGTTGGTTAAAGGTTGGCAACTGGTTTCCTCCTTTCATAGTAAAATGGCGTGGAAAACCTACAGTAAAGACCCGCCCAAATGCCCAACGTAGGCTTTTGGAGCGACCATTTTACGGCGCGTTATATCACGCTTTTGGCATTGTATGGCGAGATGCCGCACAATGCGACGCTCTATTTTATCATAAATTTGAAGGGCTGTCAAGTTTTTTGTGTAAAAAGTGTGGGCAAATCGCACTTAACACAAAACATTTATAAAATCGGTGATATGACAAGGTAACTCTTTGCGGTGATGCAGATGCTTTCTCGCGCCATCGGGGGAGCAATGTTTTGGTGCAACTGCATCCTCTACTGGCAAAAGCTAGAAAAATTTTTTCGCAAATATAGTTGATTAACTTGAAAATCGGCTATATTATAGCATATTCTCAAATAATTTGTAACTATTTTAAAGCGTGACCCATTTCTCGCAAAGGGTGACAACTCGCAAAAAATATGGTATAATATAATCTATAACAACCTAAAAACCACCCCAACAAGGAGCGGAAAAATGACGACGGCAATCCAAATGGTGCTCATTGCCCTACAGGCGGTGTTCGTGAAAAACCTCGTTTTCAGCGGGGGGTTCGGCATGGGCGAAGCCATGCGCATCGCAACAAAACCCAAACGCTTTTTGCTTTTCGCGTGCTTGCTCACAGGCTTTTGCGTATTTGACGCCATGGTCTGCTCCGCGATTTACATCATCTTTCCCGTCTTGGACGACATACCCATGGCGTACCAACTGCTCATCAACGCCTGCGTTTTGCTAGCGCTGTTCCTGTTAGTAGTCTTGGCGGTGACATTGGTAACGCGCCAACGGCCAGACGAAAAATTTCTCTCCACAATCGGCATGGCGGCGCTAAACACCCTCGTTTTTACCCTGCCCATATTGGGGCGTCTGTCGGCATATGGGCTGTGGGAAGCACTGGCGTTCGGCATCGGCGCGGGAGCGGCATTTTTGCTCGCTCTATCCGTACTGAAATTGGGTGTGGAGCGCATCCTAGCCAACGCGCAGGAAATCCCCCACGCCTTTCGCGGCACTCCCGCCCTGTTCCTCTATTCCGCCCTGTTCTCCATGGCGATGGCGGGACTCGGCGGCGGAGGGATATTTTAGGTCATGTTGACACGGTGTAAAAAACCTCGCCCGCAAATAAACTCAAAAAAGCCTCCCATACCCCCGCAATAAATATTCTTCCCTCTCTCATCTCGCTCCCGCCTGCAACCGCCACGGCACATAGAAAACCAGCGGCAAACTTTGCAGTCGGGGTGCAGATTGCGCGACTGGTCTATAAACTTCTCACAAGTGGGAGAAAAGCGCATTTCCTCAAAGCTATGCCGCAAAATGTTGCCGATTTTCCACTCATCCTCAACGTAAAAATCGCAGGGATAAACACTGCCGTCGGCTTCGGTCACAAACTGACAGCCGCATACCCCGGACATTCCGCAAGCCTCGGGAGGATAACCTAAAGCCACCCCCAAAAGGTTGTCAAAATAGCGTATGCTGACCCCGTCGCCCCTTTTGAAATCCCTGTGCCACTCATCAAAAGTTGACGTGAGAAAGTCCGAATAGCCCTCGGGCGTCAGGGAGAAATCACTCTTGCCCGGCTTTTCGGGCTCAAGGCAGGGGATGAACTGTAAATATCGGAAATTGTTGTCCTTGAAGAAGCGATAAAGCCGCTTCCCATGGGCGGCGTTATGCTTGTTGACGACGCACAGAATGTTGAAATTCACGTTGAAACGCTGAAAAAGTTTAGCCGCATTCATCACCCTCTGAAATGTGCCGTTTCCCCTAGCATCGCGGCGGTTTTTGTCGTGGATTTCCTGCGGACCGTCCAACGAAAGTCCCGCGAGGAAATCATTTTCCGCAAAAAATTTCGCCCACTTTTCGTCGATTGCAATGCCGTTTGTTTGAATTGCGTTGTGGATTTTAACGTGTTTTGAGTTATAGCGTTGTTGATATTCCACCAATTTTTGAAAAAACGGCAAGCCCGCAATGGTTGGCTCGCCCCCTTGGAACATGAAAGAACAACTCTCATCAGAAAACGCAAGAGCCTTTTTCACGATTATCTCAAGGGTTGAGCAGGACATGACACCGTGATTTTTGTCACGGTAAAAACAGTAGGCACAGCGCAGATCGCAACTGCCCGAAACAGGCTTTATCAGCATACTCAAGCGGGGAATTTGTGCCACCTCCCGCTAAAAATTACGGGTGCTTTTTCTCCCGCCCTCACCATGTTTTCTACCAGTCTTTCCCGCAAAAGTTGCCGCGTTTCTTCGTAATCCCTGTGATTTATAAGGTTGTTGCGCTCATGGGGGTCACCCTCCAAGTCGTACAAAAATTCTTCCCGATACACCTTTGCGTTTGAATGAAACCAACCACTGCGCAGGGGTGCGGATATGGAATATTTCCACTTTTTCGTGCGTATTGCGCGCCCAACCTGGCTTTCGCTGATTTGCACAAACACCTCGTCCCGCCAGTCTTTGCACTCCCCCGATATCAAGTCCTGCAAGGGGCGCCCTTGAATTTCCCTAGGGATTTCCGCGCCGCCGCATTTGAGCAGTGTGACAGGCAAATCAATTAAACTGACTAGCTCCTCAACAACCTTGCCGCCTTTGAAGCTTTCCCCTTTTATAATCAGCGGAACGCGAATGGACGAGTCATGGCAGGAGCGTTTATATTCGCGGTTGCGGGTTTTGAAGTGTGAGCCGTGGTCGCTTGTGTAGACAATAATCGTGTTTTCGTATTCCCCCAACTCTCTCAAAGCTTCCACGATTCTGCCAAGATTTTCGTCAAGATTTGCGCAACAACCGAGATAGTCGGGGTATTCTTCCCGCCAGTCGCCGCCGCTAAAGCTTGTCAAGTCTTTGGGTATTTCATAGTTTTTGAACCTCTCCTTTGAGCCGTGAGGTCCTTGATAGTGCCCCGCGTTGTTTTGGTGATGGGGTTCGAGGTAAGACACGAACATGAAAAACGGCTTGTCTTTTTCGCGCTTTTTCAGATAGTCAATCACAAAATCTGTTTGACAATCAGCCCGGAAGCCATCAAAATAAACTTTTTTACCGTCGCCGTCGAACATATGCCCGCCGTATCCGTCAGACGTAAACTCCAAAACGTCTGCTGCGAGCCAAAAGTCCTTGTACCCTCCTCTATCCTCGGGGGGAACGGGTTTTGTGCCGGTTGAAGCCAAGTGCCACTTGCCCGCATAGGCGGTGTCATAGCCTTTTTGGCTGAAGCGTTGGGCGATGGTGGCGGCGCTTTTTGGCAGGGGGATATCGTTGCGGTAACAGCCGATTTGCGTTGCGAAAAGCCCCGTTTGCAGGCAGGCGCGGGCGGGACCGCAGACAGGCTGGCAGGTAAAGGCGTTTTCAAATTTCACCCCCTCCTGCGCCAATTTGTCAATGTTTGGCGTAAAATCAACGGCGGGGTTGTAACAGCCAAGGGTGTCCCAACGCTGTTGGTCTGAGAACAGAAAAAGTATGTTTTTCACGATTTGCCCCTTTATATCATCCATTTTAGCGCGCTATATCGCTTGCCTGTGCGGGCGTTTTGTGCCATTTGCAGCAACTCGTGTTCATAGCCTGCGGCGATGAATAGCCGCCTCGCCCGGGTGACAGCGGTGTACAGCAAAGAACGGTACGCCAGGGGATAGGGCACACCGCATATGGGCATAATCACCGCCTCGAATTCACTGCCTTGACTTTTGTGGACAGTCACCGCATACGCCAGATCAAGCTCTTCAAGTTTTTCAATGGGGTAAATCGCCGAACGGTTATCAAAGTCAATGAGCATGGTACGCGCCGTCAGGTCAATTTTTCTCAGCAAGCCCAACTCGCCATTGAAAATCCCCGTCCCCTCCTTGCCGTGACTATCCTGATACTCAAGCTCGTAATTGTTCTTCAGCTGCATCACCTTGTCCCCCTCACGAAACAGGCGTTTGCCGTGCTGATACTCATTTTTTTTGCCGTCAGCAGGGTTAAGGGCATCCTGTAATACCCCGTTGAGTGTCAAGGTTCCCGCCATGCCCATGCGGGAGGGACACAAAACCTGAATGTCCATCATGGGGTCTATGCCGTACGCTTTAGGCAGGCGTGTTGCAACTAAGTCCCGGACTGTCTCGCCGCAGATAGTGGGATTTTGACTGGACAGGAAGAAAAAATCCCGCTTTTTTTCCCGCAGTATGGGGGTTTCGCCATTGATTATGCGGTGGGCGTTTTCCACAATCAGGCTCTTCATTGCTTGGCGATAGACTGTGGTCAGACGTACCGCAGGGAGAGTTTCCGCCGCCAGTATGTCGTGGAGGACGTTCCCCGCGCCAACAGCGGGCAGTTGGTCAGCATCCCCCACCATGACCAGACGGCAACCCAAAGGCAGGGCGTCCAGTACTGCCGCAAATAGGTAGGAGTCCACCATTGACAGCTCGTCCAATATCAACGCCTGACACTCAAGGAGGTTTTGCGCGTTGCGCTGAAAACGCGGGGGACGCCCGTCCGGGGTCTTTTCCGCCTCCAAAAGGCGGTGTATTGTCCGTGCCTCACATCCCGCAAGCTCGCTCATGCGCTTAGCGGCGCGTCCCGTGGGCGCGGCAAGGGCGACTTTCAGCCCCTGCTTCTGGAAGAGCTTGAGTATACCGCGAATGGCGGTGGTCTTCCCCGTACCGGGACCGCCCGTGAGTATCAGCATACCCTTTTCCGCCGCAGTGCGGATTGCATCCCGCTGAAGCTCACCGTAAACAATGCGGTTTTCCTGCTCAATGCCGGTGATTTCCTCCTCAAGGGCGGGCGTCCCCGCAGGGGGGAATTGCAAAAACACCTTGAGCCGCGCCGCCGCTGTGCTTTCCGCCTTATGGATTGCGGGCAAAAAGATGTAGCGCTGTTCGTCAAAAAACTCGTCTATGAGCAGTCCCTCATTCACAAGCCTGTTCAGGCAATCTTCCGTGTCTTCCCAGTTTGCGTCGATGGTCTTGACGCATTTGTTAATCAATTCCGTGTACGGCAAACAGGTGTGACCGTCGCCGAATTGGGCATTGCGCAGAGTATGCATAAGTCCCGCCCGCGTGCGGAAACTCTCGGCTGGGCGCTCTGGCAAATTCCTGCATATTGTGTCGGCGCGGTCAAAACCGAAACCGATTTTCTCCTCACACAAGGCATACGGGTTTTTCTCCACCGTATCCACAGAATTTGCGCCAAAAGCTTTGTAAACCCGCGTACATTCCGCAGGGGTCATACCGAAACGCTCAAGGGCAATCATCACCGTGCGCAGGGCGAACTGCTTTTTGAAATCCTCGTGGGCGCGCTGTGCCTTAGCTTTGGATATGCCGGGGATTTTAATCAGCTCGTCAGGGCGATTTTCCAGTACGTCAAAGGTTTTGTCACCGAACATCTCAACGATTTTCTGTGCTGTGGCAGGACCTATGCCCTTGATTGTGCCGGACGAAAGATACTTGAGCATCTGCCCTGCGGTGTGGGGAACAATCTGCTCGCAGAGTTCCGCGCGAAACTGACGTCCCCATTGTGAGCTCTCCTGCCAACGCCCTTGCAGGTGGAGAATCTCCCCTGCAGCAACATCAGGCAAAATGCCGACCACGGTAACCAATTCGCCGTCGCAGTCAAGATCCAACACAGTGAAGCCGTTGTCGCCGTTGCGAAACGTCTGATCCTCAACCGTGCCGCTGATTAGCTGTAATTCCTTGTCCTGATGCAATTCGTTCTCCAAGTTCCGTGTTGATTTAGGGATTAGGTTTTGCTGTATGATTACATATCGAGAGTATTATAACATAAATTGAGGTTTTTGTCACGCGGGCTGTATCCTGAACAACCAGGTGAGCATATATTGTAGTACAAGCTGTCTAAGGAGGTGAGTCAAGTGTCCACAATAGTTCTGAAAGATAAGAGCAAGCTGCCTCGGGCGCAGGTGATTTTGCGCCTTGAGCAAGACGGCAAACCAATGGTGGGTGTCGTCGTCACTGCGGAAAAGGATGGGTCGCCCCTTTTTTGCACAAAAAGCGACCTGCATGGACGCGTGCAGCTAGTACTGGATTAGGTCGTGCTGAGACTCCCTAGAATTCTACATCACTGTTTCCTCTCATTCATCAATATTGTACATCACTCCCCATCTGTATCCTGATTACTCCCCCCTCAATCGGCGCATACTAAAATCATAAATGGGCTTGTTGAAAATCTATCTTTCAACATCGCATAAATGTGCAGAAGGGGCAAGAGATGACAGCAAAAGTGGAAATAAGCGGGGTGGATTCCTCGAAATTAATTGTGCTTAAGGAAGCGGACAAAATGCGTTTACTCAAGGAGGTTCGAGGGGGAAATAAGGCGGCACGGGACGAGCTGATAAATGGTAATTTGCGCTTGGTGCTATCCATCTGCGGGCGTTTTGCGGGACGCGGCGAGAACCCCGACGACCTGTTTCAGGTGGGCTGTATTGGGCTTATGAAAGCAATCGACAACTTTGATGTGAACCAAAATGTGCGTTTTTCTACCTATGCTGTTCCCATGATTTTAGGGGAGATTCGCCGCTATCTGCGAGACAACAATCCTGTGCGTGTAAGCCGTTCCATACGTGACACCGCCTATCATGCCATGCAGGCAAAGGAGCGGCTGATTAACAAACTTCAGCGCGAGCCGAATATCGAGGAGATTGCGCAAGAGATGGGTTTGCGCCGTGAAGAAGTGCTGTTGGCTTTGGAGGCGATTGTGGATCCGGTTTCCCTCCAAGAGCCTGTTTACAGCGATGGCGGGGACACAATTTTTGTGATGGATCAGGTACGTGCCCCCGAGGGCGAGGACAGTTGGCTAGACGAAATTGTCCTGCGGGAATCAATCGGCAAACTCTCACAACGGGAAAAGAGTATATTGTACCTGCGTTTTATGCAGGGGAAAACCCAGATGGAGGTGGCGCAGGAAATCGGCATCTCACAGGCACAGGTGAGTAGGCTTGAGAAGGGGGCTATGAAGAATATTCGGGGGTAAATCAGAACTGTATATTCAGCCTTTTCATCAACCCCTCCTCAACCCCGGCATAAACCCTAGCAAAATCCGCCAACGGCAGAGGGTTTTCACCCTTACCCAACTCGATTGTGAAACCGGGGCGGCGGAATGTCTTAATAAACCAGTCTTTGTAGCCCCCGTGAGAGGCAAGTCCACCGTTTTTCACAAGGCGATACCCACTTGCTTTGGCGATGGCGTGGGCAAACTCCCGCGCTTGAGGAACTTCATAGCCGCCGTACTCCCAGAAAATCTCTTCCCCCTGGCTGTGCAGGGCAAAAACACGCTGAGGCTTCAGCTTTTGGGTCAACGCGGCAATTGCCTGTGTTTCCGGTTCGCTGTGGGGGTACGGACCGCCATATCGCCGCGGAGCGGGGGCGGTTATTCCCGCCGCCCACTCAAGCTTTTGCAGGGTTTCCCAACCCGCGTCAAAGTTGTGGTTCAGGTCAACCCCCCTTGCGTTTGCGGACCACTTCAGTTCGGGATTTTTTATTGATATTTCCACCCCGTCAGGATTGATACAAGGAACAACGACCACTCGTGCAGCGGTAATTGAGGGTTCAGGGTATGGAGCGCAGGGGTCGCCGTCCGCATTATCCTGTAAAAAATCACAACAGAGCCGCTCAACAAAGCGCAGCGCGACATAACTGGAAATCCACTCTAAGCCGTGAAAGGCGGCGACGTACAGCACCGTATCCTCGCCGCCGCCAACAGTCAGCGAAAACAGCTCCCGCTCCTGTAGGCTATAGCCGAAAACGTCTTTTTTTAGGGCGGGATATTTGCTCAAAAGGGCGTTTGTACAGCCGCATACAGTGGCAAAATCATATTGTGTTATCGGTAAAATCACATTTTCTCCCCTTGCAATAATGGCAAAAATCGTGTATAATATAGCGGTTTGTTGAAAGCCTATGAATTGCGGGGTATTGCCTATGCCTGAGATAAACCTTGAAAAAGCTGTGGAGAACTCAATTCCTGTTGGCAAGCTAGGAATTCTTGCCCTTACGGGTACGGACAAGCTTGCGAAAAAAATTGACTTTTATCTGCGCAAATGGCGTGCCGAACTTTGCGCCGCAAAGCGGGACAACCCCCACTATGACGGTTATGCCCAAGAGAGCTACCAAATCAAGTACAAGATTTACCCCTTTGGCTCTGGAGAGCGCAAGTTTGTACTAGAGCAGTCTGTGCGGGGCTATGATGTTTATATACTCTGCGACGTTTTCAACTACGGCGAAACATACGAGATGTACGGATACAAAAACCGAATGTGCCCCGATATGCACTTTGCGGATCTTAAACGAGCAATCAGCGCGATTGCGGGTAAGGCGAGGCGCATAAACGTGATCATGCCCATGCTCTATGAGGGACGGCAGGACAAGCGTACCATGCGGGAGTCCTTGGACTGTGCCCAGGCGTTGCAGGAGATGGCGGCGATGGGCGTTGAGAACATAGTCACCTTTGATGCCCACAACGCCAGTGTGCAAAACGCCATCCCCCTCAAGGGCTTCGAGAACGTCCGCACCACCTATCAAATGATAAAGGCGCTGTGCCGCGCCGAACCCAATTTGATCATAGACAAAGACAACCTTGTGATTATTGCACCCGACGCGGGAGCAATGGGGCGCTGTGCCTATTACGCCAAGGCGTTGGGTGCGGATATTGGTATGTTCTATAAACAGCGGGATTATGCCCTGGTTGAGGACGGGCGCAACAAAATCACGGAGCATGAGTATTTGGGCGCACCCTTAGACGGCAAAAGCGCCATTGTTGTTGACGACATGATTGCCTCAGGGGACTCCATGCTAAAGGTCGCCCAAAACCTCAAGGAGAAGCAGGGAGCGGAAAAGATTTTCCTGTTTTCCGCATTCGGACTTTTCACTAGCGGGCTGAAACGCTTTGACGATGCCTGCGAAAAGGGGTGGATAAACCGCGTATTTACAACCAACACAGTCTATCGTCCCCCCGAGCTTCTCCGCCGCAAGTGGTACAAACAGGTGGATATGTCAAAGTATATCGCTTATCTTCTTAACAATCTGAACCACGACCAGACCTTGAGTATACTCTTGAACCCCTCGGCGAAAATTGAAGAGCTTTTACACAAGCACAATGAGCGGCTTGAGCAGGATAGGTTTGATTTATTTACTCTTGCGAGGAAAGAAAGCGATGAGTAACCTATTACTGATTACTTAATTTTCTCAAAATCACTGGCGGGATGTTTGCATATTGGACACACAAAGTCATCAGGCAAGGTGTCCTCCTGGTGGATATAACCGCAAATTTTGCAAACAAAGCCTGTCTTTTTCGTGGCGGGAGCGGGCTTGATGTGGTCGAAATAGTATTGATATGTCACACTTTTTCCGTCGCTCAATATACGAGCTTCGGTGATTTGCGCAAGGAAAAGAGTGTGAGAACCGCAGTCCATGCTGCTTGTGACCTTGGCGGAAATAAGGGAGTTTGCCCACTGGCTGAGGTAAAAAAGCCCATTTTCGCTAGCGGCGCGCTGCTCGAAGCCGGCGAATTTGTCTGTATCTTTTCCGCTCTGGAACCCGAAATGCTCAAAGACGGAAAACGGTACATCTTCCGAGAGTACACTGATGTTAAAGACACCGTTTTTTTCAATCATGTCGTGGGTAAGATTTTCCTTGTTGACGGCGATGGAGATTAACAACGGCTCGTTAGCGACCTGGGTCACGGTGTTGATGATACAGCCGTTTTGCTTGCCGCCGTCCTTTGCACTGAGGACGAACAAGCCATAAGACAGCTTGAAAAGTGCGTTGGTATCAATGTTCATGCTGATGCTCCTTTTGAGTTCTAGGTGCTTTTGCGCAATATAGCGTTTAGCGTCTAGCAGAATAGCTTTTGTGTGAATAAACAACCTCTTGCAAGAACAAGCCTTGGGGCGGTAGGGTTATCCCCGCCTGTGTCCTGTCGCAGGCGTCCAATATTGCCTGAATACCGCCGAATTTTTCGGGCTTTTTCACCGCGTCGAGAAGCGTGCCGCACAAAATCCGCACCATGTTGTAGAGAAAACCGTCGGCGGCGGCGGTGAAAAACACCATATCTCCCTCCCGCCGAAAGTCGCAGCGCAAAAGGGTTCGCCCATTGCTCAGCGCGCCGCCGCGAGGGGCGCAAAAGGACGTGAAATCGTGTTTTCCCAATAGGGGACGGGCAAGCTCGTTTATTCTCTCCACATCTAAAGGGAAACGTTCCCAGTGGCTGTACCGCAGTAAAAACGGGTTTTCTGTACCGCCGTTCCAGACTTGGTAGCGATAGGTTTTGCTGATTGCGTCGTAGCGGGGATGAAAATCGGCGGAGACAATCTCACAGGATATAACACGGATAGTCTTGGGCAGGTTGCCGTTGATTGCCCGCTGCAACGCGGAAACGTCCCAATCCTTGGGCAGACGGATAGTGCATAGGAAAACCTCCGCGTGCACTCCTGCATCTGTACGGGAGCAACCCAATGGCGACGCACTCGCCCCTAAAAGTTGCGTTGCGCGGTACAAAAGCGCCTGAACGGTGGCGGCATTGGGTTGGATTTGCCAACCGTGAAAATCCGTACCGTCAAAAGACAAAGCTAGTAAATAGCTACACATTTTTGAGTGCATCAAAAGCCGCC
>Ga0099364_10001729_pt1 | contig 35604 bp, 34 predicted proteins | sample TergutTh196P3_FD_73070 | JGI IMG/M metagenome (GOLD analysis project Ga0099364, IMG submission 73070) | Microcerotermes parvus P3 segment gut microbial communities from Pointe-Noire, Republic of the Congo - Th196 P3 | ecosystem: Host-associated > Arthropoda: Insects > Digestive system > Gut ... | reverse complement strand
AGCCTGTGCTTACGGTGCGCGGGGAGGCTTGATGGTGAAAGCTCCGTCTTATAAAATATCCGCTGTGACCGGCGGGCTTGCCGCGCTGATTTTCGCGTTTTCCGGGTTATTTGTGCATGACGGCGCCGTAGCGGCGCCGTGGAGCGGCGGCGGCGCGGTTGAATCAACCGCGCAGGAAACCGCGCCTGCGGGCGCGGACGCCGCCGCCGAAGACGACGAAGATGCCGGGGGCGAAGCGGAACAGGCGGACGATGCGCATAAGCCGCCAAGCACACCAGAACCGGAGCAATCCGCGGCTGCAGGGCAGGATGACGCGCCGCCTGACACGGAACCTGCCGCCGAGCCTGCCGCATCCCCTGAATTTACCGCCGGTGATATGATTGCAGGCTTTGAAGAATCCATAACATTCATTTATGACGCCTACAACAATATTACGCCCGCAAATGTCAGGGCAAGCAATTATGTGATTGGAGTAGAAGCCAGCGATTATACCAGCTACAAGCTTGAGGGATTGGATAACCGCCCCTTCGGCGTCTATATCATAGAATATCCGAATCAAATGTATTATATTGCCCGGCTTGACCTCACATCGTCTCCGCGCGGGGATATTGCCAAGGTCTATACGGCGGCGGACCAACTGGTAAGAGGCAGGGCCCTTGACGGCAGCATTGAAAGCTACTATATACAAAATGGCAATAATCATTATTTTAATGAGGAGGACTTTCAGAACCTCCTGCGCGAATCGCTTTCAGGTAATGGCCGTTTCCACTTTGTCACCGGGATAAGCAAGGGATTTGCCAGATTGCGCGCCTCTGTTTTTTCTCTTGATGATAAAATATATATGGATTTTTACATTACGAAAGAAAGTTCATGATACGTTCTACCTCAATGATTTAGGAGTGGTTTAATATGAAAGCTCCGTCTTATAAAATATCCGTCGTGACCGGCGGGCTTGCCGCGCTGATTTTCGCGTTTTCCGGGCTATTTGTGCATGACGGCGCCGTTACGGCGCCGTGGGGCGGCGGCGCGGTTGAATCAACCGCGCCGGAAACCGCGCCCATGGGCGTGGACGCCGACGCCGAAAACGAGGGCGAAGACAAAGGCGAAGACGCGCTTTCGGAATCGTCCGATGCGCTTACCGCCACCGCAAACGGCGTTACCCTTTCGATTGGCAAGGACAGTTACATCCCGGGTGAAACCATCACGGTAACAGTTACGGGGGTTACGCCGGAAATGATTGACGCTTCGGCGTTTGCCGCAATTTTCAACGCCGGGGACGCCCATGAAGCGTGGCAGGAATACCATTACCCCCGGTCAGGCGACGACACCCTTGCGTTTACCGCGCCAAACGGCGGCGGGAATTATGAAATGCGGCTGTATAACCGTGACCATGTATATACCGACGAAACCTTCGTCGTCAAGGTGGCGTTCACGGTAAATGCCGGCGTACCCGCGGATTTATCCGCCGACGATATGATTGCGAGCCTTGACGGAACAACCGCGCTGCTTGAACAGCTATACAGCAGCTTTACGCCTGAAACAGCCGCTTCATTCGGCGCCGGCCGCTTTACGCTGGAAACCGACGGGCAGACGGAATTTAACTATACGCCGGTTACAGACGGCGGCACCGTCCCGTATACGATTCGGGTCATGAAAAGCGCCGCCGAGGGTGAAATGTATCATATATATTATTCAATCGGCCATCTTTCGCGCGAAGACGTCGCCAAGGTATATCTAGCGGCGCATGACATAATGGGCGGGCGGTATGGCATGTCCGACTCGCGGATGGTTTCCCCCGATAACGCGGGGGACGCTCCCGGGTCAAACGACTTTCATTCCCGCGTACATGCCGCCGTTACCGGCGGCGGGAATTGCTCTGCGGACGTCAGCTGGGTAATGAAGTCCGGCATGGATATGCTCGGAACAAGCTTATATATATCTGACTTTGAAACTGACGTTGAAACAAACATGCCAATGATAGCGATATATGCCATAAAATTCAATCTTGACGGCGGGCAGCCGCCAGCCGCCGCCGAAACGCAGACCCTCGACGGTTTATGGGAGGCTGTGATTAATGAAGACATCTACGGAAACAAAACCTATTATGAAATCCAGTTCAACAGCGACGGCAGCTTCAAAGGTATCGCCTACGTACCGAATTCAGGTTATTTCTTCAACTACAGCGGAACATACATCGTGTCATACACCGTGCAGGGCGGCCATGTGACGTTTTCAGGCCGGTCGTCTCATTTTGATTATGATGAAGGCGAGGTGGTAACCCCATACAACGCGACGGAATCATTTTCTCTTGACGGGGGGCGTCTTTTCCTTACCTTAGGCGGGAACGGGCCTTACACATTCGAGAGGAGAGCGCGGTCCCACTTCGACTGACCGGATGTATAGCCGGAAACGGCTTTGATTTACCCATGCGCCGAAGTATAGAAGAATGATCGGGCAGGGGTAATATATCAATAAAAAAATATAGGGGGTAAATTCATGTCCAATCTTGGTTCTTTGCTTGGCTCGTCAGATTCCTCGCCCGTGGCGTATATTATTGCTTTCTTTCTTGGTATTGCAGCGGCAATTTTTGCTTATCACTGTTTTTCAAAAACAAGACTGAGAATCCGTTTCGTGCGCAATCCCAGCCTTTTGCTGCTGCATGATTTCCTGAATTTTAAGAAGATGTGGTCGCTTTGGTTTTACAAGATTTTTTACCTCGCCTTCGCGTGTATTCTAACATTGTTTTCCATTGTCGCGCTGTTCGACATCAATTTCTTTTTCGGCCTGATCATATTGGTTTTCGGAAATATCGCCTTGCGCAGCGCATATGAGTTTGTCGTCCTGTTCTTTTCCATGCATGAGAATCTTGTCGCTATTACCGACAAAATGACGAACCGCACACCTGAAAACGGAAGCGATGTGAGCATCGGGCAGTTCTTCGGGGAAATGGGAAGCCAGCTCAAAAACCAGTCGGATAAAATGCGTGCCCGCGCGGAGGAAAACCGTGTCCGCGCACAAACCGAGCAAAGAATGTACGAGCAGCAATACGATCAGCAATACGGGCAGCAGGGACATCCGCCGCAGGGTTATCCGCAGCAGACCTCGCAGCCGTATGCTCCTCCGCCGCACCCGGCTGCTCCGCAAGCAGAACCGCCATCGGCAGCGCCCACCGCTTTTTGCGCGAAATGCGGCACGCCCGTTGACGGAGGCGCATTCTGCGCGAAATGCGGCACGCCGGTTTCATAATTGTCAATGCAGTGAAGCCAAAGGCATAACAGGGACAATTGATAAAAACGAAAGCTTCGTCCTATAAAATCAGCGCCGCAACCGGTAGGCTTGTCGGCGCTGAAGCTATTAATGTAAAATCGCACCTCTAATGCTCACTTTTGGGAACATTGTATGCAAGGCTTACTTCGCCACAGCCTCCCTGCGTTCAAATCATCATAAGACATGCCAACCTGCGAATACACTGAACCAAAGAGCAGGGGAGGCTTTGCGTATGGCAAAGACGCAGGAGGGCAATATAGTCCGCGACTTCAAAATCGGCAACACCCACATCAAGATTTGCGACGATTGCTGCCGCGACAAGACTCCGGATGAAGTAAATGCCATCTTGGCCCGGATCGCCCGCCAAGCACAAGAACGGCTGTCAGCATACGCTTCCACGCAAGGTATGGATGTTGTCTAATCCTTTTCAAGCAAGACAAGAATTTATTATTGATAACATAATTGACCCAACTCTTCGGTGCCTACATCGGTTAATACGCCGGTGATTTCGTCATACGGACATGAGTAACGCTGATGCAGGTACCGCATGGAGGCCCCGGTTTCGCCGTCCGGCCCGCCAAGCTGCGTCATGATAATCTTTGCCATGGCGGGGTTTGTAGTTTTAATCCTTACCGGATACTGTAATTTCTTCGTATAAGTCCACATATATTAAGCCTCCTCGTTCTGCCATGGCCACGGCCCGTCAATCCAGGTCCAGCGGGGGCCGCCGTCATAATCTGCTTTTGTTATGGGGCCGTATTTAGATGTGTACTCCTTCGCGGCTTCCTCACGGAGCCTAAGATGCTTTTTATAAAAGTCAAGGGCGTCTTTATCTTCCGGGTGCGTATCCAGAAAAAGCGCCGCGTCGTTTAACGCAAAGTCGCAGACTTGTACGCGCTTTAGTAAAATCATGCGATCATTCACGTCTGCACGCCCCCTCTCCCATAAACGGTAAATCTAAATCCTCAAATATAGTTCCTCTCGAAAACCCATGTTCCGGTTCATATAAACCTTGCCACTCCTGAATTTCCATAAATGCCATTGCAAGCAAAGAGCAACCGTCGCTTTCGGTGACCGGCGGCGGAATTACCGGTAAACTCGGCAGCGGCGGGAGTACAATTTCCATTTCAGCGGCGGCAGGTTCAATCATGGGCACGGGAACAGGCGCCGGCGAAGGCACATGAGCGCGAGCAGGCTCAGGCATAACAGCCGGTGTAAGTCCTTGAGCCGGCACAGGTGCGGACACGGGCTCTTGAACAGGCGCCGGCGAAGGCACATGAGCGCGAGCAGGCTCAGGCATAACAGCCGGTGCAAGCCCTTGAGCCGGCACAGGTGCGGACACAGGCTCTTGAACAGGCACAGACGCGGGTGCGGGCGAAGGCTCTAGAGCCGATATACGCGCCGGTATCATTACAGGCTCTCGAACAGGTATAGTATTCGTTGCCGGCACTGTGGCGAACTGCGGCGCTGCCATTGCCACGGGTTTACTCTCCGCTGCTCTCGCGGCGGGTCTTTCCGTTACCCTGCTTCGGCTCATACTTCTGCCCGCCTGAACATACATGGCGTTTTTGCTTCCGTCCAAAACACATTTCTCCTTTCAAATTTTTAAAGGGAGTCCCCCTTTGTTGTTATTGTATGCTTATTTTTTGCCATTGTGAGGTTAGCTGTCGCGCGCTTTTACGGTTTCATGACGCGAAAAGGTAAATAACATGAAAAAAGCCGGTTTTTAACCGGTGAATTTAATAAATATAATATAAAAAAGAAAGGGCCGCTAACGCGGCCCGCAATACATTTTTTTAAAATAAGGATATCCGGCTTTTAAATAGACCCCTTGCGAAACCCATCTATCATTTTCCTGCTTATTTTGTTATCCTGACGCTTCCCGAGGTAATATTCGCGTTTATGCTTTTGAAGGGCTCGCTTCCGGAAGTCCCTGTATAATAACCGCCATTTTTGTTTAAATCAAAATACGTATTGAACGTGCCGGAGGTCTTGTCGCCTGTAAACTTGATGCTCGGGTCTCCCGCAACCTGAACCTCGATTGTGCCGGAGGTCGCGTCGATGTCAAGTGATTCCGCTATCTCGACGCCGAAAAGCCTGACGCTTCCCGAAGTGATGTCAATCCTGCCGGAGCCTGTGGTTTTGCCCTCCACGCGGATGGTGCCCGAGGTTAAGTCTATCAAATAGTTTTGCGTTACAAGGCCGCCGTTTAATCTGATATTGCCCGATGTAAGGTCTAAAACCGCGTTGTCCGCCCTGATTTCGTTGTCGCTCCTGACTATGCCCGAGGTGATATCGATGTTCAAATCGCTTACGCCGATCGCACCCGCAAAATCGAGCGTGCCGGAGGTCATGTCTACCGCAAGCTTATCGTTAAAAGCCCGTGGGAGATAGATTTCCAGACGGCTGTATTCGCGCGGCGGCCACCCAAAAATGAAGAATGAAAATCCAAGGCTCCTGTTGTATGTTGTAACCTTGAGCGTGCCGCCAAGGGTTTCTATCCTCGCGATACGCCCTTCCGGCAGGTTTTTTCCATACTGCCTGACGGTTATTACGTCCTCATCAACCGGGATAACGGTACATTCATCACTGGTTAAATCAATTAGGATCTTGTTAACGCCGTCGAGCCCGGACGAAAGCTCCGCCACAAGCCCGTCGCCGTCGCCTGAAACACGCTCGCCGCGGCCCCAAAGGCCCAAGCCGTTCCAGTTCCATATAAGGCCTGCCGCAAGCAGTCCTATGATAAGCGAGCCGATTATGCACCATACGACAATCAGCGTAAGGTTCAACTTTTTCATCAGTCATTACCCTCTCTGTAAATCGAAACCAGCTTTATGATCTGCACAACGACAGGGGCAAGCAGGAACACAAGCCAGCCCGGATGCCATGCGTGGAAGAATACCCCAAGAATAAAGAATAATATCGTTGCAAGCATATAGACCATCGAGTAGATAGATTTTAAAATTGCGGATTTTTTGTTTTTATCCGACTTCCATTCTTTAAAGTCTTCCACAATCGTGTCATCCTCCTTTAAATATCGCGGCTTTGAGACGCCGTTGTAGACAAGCAGCCCGGTAGCCGTGGCCCAGCATACAAACATCAGCGCCACGCCTATGATGCCGATTGGCGTTTCGTAGTCCCTGCCTACAATGGCACCGCTGAAAAAAATCGGAAAGACAAAGCTGACGATGTAAAGCGCTACGGCGGCAGAGGTCAATAACGCGGACCTCTTCCGCTGCATCTGGGCCTGAACGGGATCGAAAACCTCCTGCTCGCGCAGGCTTGTGATAAGCTCCTTAACGTCGCCGATGCCGTCGATGGTTGTTTTACACGCCGTGTCTTCGTCCATACCCTGCGATATAAGGTCGTTATACCGCGCCGTGAGGTTTGAAACAAGCTCGTCTTTTAATTCGTTCGCGCGCCTTGTAGTAGGCGCTTCCACAAACAGGGATTCCACATGGTTCTTGATCATATCGTTCATTCTAAAGCACCCTCCGCTATAATAAGTTTATCAATTATTTCCTTGGCTTCGTGCCAGTCTATCCTGTTCTGCGCAAGGACAGCCGCCCCGACCGGCGTGATGGAATAGTACCGCCGCCTTGCTCCCGTATCCTCGCCGCCCCAGTAGGATTTTACGCATTGGCCCTGTTCCAGCCGCCTGAACGCGCTGTAAAGGGTGGCCTCCTTAAGCTCAAACAGTCCGTCTGTCTTTTGCTGGATGGCCTTGTTGATCTCGTAGCCGTAGCTGTCGCGCTCACTTAGCTGCGCGAGCACAATCGTTTCGGTATGCCCGCGGATTAAATCCGACGCGATTGACAATCCGCCCTCCCCCTTTGCTGAGATAATATATGATTATATATATTATATAACATAATATACTTCGCCTGTCAAGGTATATCGGAGAAAAAAGTTAAAATTTTTTATTGCTTCGGCTCTTGTCCTGTGTGGTATTTGGTGGCATAATGATATGGTAGTATTTTAGAGATTTATATATTAGCGGATAAGGGGGAACATTGAATGGGGAATACATTTTTTCTTGTTCACGGGGCATGGCTTGGCGGTTGGTGCTGGGAAAAGCTCAGGCCGTTGCTTGAAGCTGAAGGCCATGCCGTCATAGCTCCGGACATGCCCGGTCATGGAGAGGATAAATCGCCTATAGAAGAACAGAACCTTGAAAAATATGCCCGTGCCGTTGAAGCTTTGATCGAGCCGCTTAGAGAGCCGGTTATTCTCGTAGGCCACAGCTTCGGCGGTATGATAATAAGTCAGGCGGCGTGTTATATCCCTAGCAAAATTAAAAAACTTGTCTATATTTCGGCCTTTTTGCCACAGAACGGTCAAAGCTGCGACGGGCTCGCCAAAAGTATGCAGCCGTCTTTTCGTGAAAAGCTTGTGGCGTCCGGCCATGATTTTATACTGTCCGAGGATGGAAAGACGTCAAAGGTCGCATCGGAGCCATGCGCCGATTTTGTTTATAACGATATCCCGCGGGATGTGGCGCTTAAGCTTGCTAAGCGCATTGGTTCCGAGTCTAACGCGGCCCAGAAGCAGGCTGCCGTTCTTGGCGATAAGTTTTATGATATCCCGAAAGTATATGTGCGATGCCTATTAGACCGGGTGGTAGATATAAAGCTGCAAGACAAAATGATTTCGGAAACCTATTGCGGCGAGGTGTATACCCTTAAAACAGGACACTGCCCGTTTGAATCCGACCCGCGAAGTCTTGCCGACATTCTTCTTAAAAGAAAAATTTAAAAGATTGGGGAAAACCCTATGAATGCTGAAATCTTATGTGTGGGAACAGAGCTTTTGCTGGGAGATACCGTCAACACGAACGCCGCGTTTTTGGCCAAGGAGCTTGCGGTCTTAGGGATCGGTTGCTATTACCAGACCGTTGTGGGGGATAATCCCGGGCGGCTCAAATCGTGTATAGAGCTTGCGTTTTCCAGAGCCGATATCGTGATCACTACAGGCGGGCTTGGGCCGACCTACGATGATCTTACAAAGGAAACCGTGGCTGAACATTTCGGGCTCCCGATGGAGCTAAACGAAGAATCGCTGGTAAAGATTCAAAATTTTTTTTGCCGTATCGGTCGCGAAATGACGCATAACAACGAAAAGCAGGCGCTTATGCCAAGAGGCGCCGTAGTCTTTGAAAACGGCTGCGGAACCGCCCCGGGGCTTGCCGTGGAGGAAAATGGCAAGACGGCGATCCTGCTGCCGGGGCCTCCGCGCGAGATGCGGCTGATGTTTGAAACCGGGGTAAGGCCGTATCTCTTGAAAAAATCCGACAGGATATTAAAATCGCGCGCTATACACCTTTTCGGCATCGGCGAGGCAAAAATGGAGGATATGCTCCACGATAAGATCAAGGACATGCAAAACCCGACAGTCGCGCCATACGCCAAGGAGGGCGAGGCCATGCTGCGCGTCACGGCGTCCGCGAAAAACGAGGAGGAAGCCGACAAGCTGATTACTCCTGTTGTCGATGAGCTTTGCGGGATCCTCTCCGAATACGTGTACGGCATTGACGTTGAGAGTCTGCAAAACGCGCTTGTTTTGGCGCTTTTAGAAAAAAACATGACGGTCGCGACAGCCGAAAGCTGCACGGGCGGGATTTTAAGCGCAAGGATCACGGATATCCCCGGCGCGTCGAAGGTGTTCGGATACGGCTGCTGCGTATACGCAAACGACGCGAAGGTAAAGCTGCTTGGCGTCGCGCCGGATACGCTGAAAGCGTATGGCGCGGTTTCTAAAGAAACCGCGCTTGAGATGGCGCGCGGAGCGCGCCATCTCTCCGGCGCGGATATCGGTATTTCCACGACAGGGGTGGCCGGGCCGGACGGCGGTACAAAAGAAAAGCCCGTGGGGCTTGTGTGGGTTGGCATCAGTTGCGAAAAGGGGGATGCGGCATACGAGTTGCGCCTCAGCCGCGGCTACAGCGGAGACCGCGGTATTATACGGAATATCGCCGCGTCAAACGCATTGTGCTATGCGATCAAAACCTTGAAAACACTGTAACGCGGTTGCAAAACAGTGATGCCTGTGCTATAATTATTACCACAATCTATATTCGAAAGGAATGCTGTAAATGCTTGTAAACGCTGCTGAAATGTTAAAAAAGGCAACAGCCGGACATTATGCCGTGGGGCAATTCAACATCAACAACCTTGAATGGACAAAGGCTGTTCTGCTCACCGCCGAGGAGCTTAAAAGCCCCGTGATTCTCGGTGTTTCATCGGGCGCTGGAAAATATATGACCGGATTTACTGTCGTTGCCGAAATGGTAAAAGCGATGGACAAATCTCTTGGCGTCACGGTCCCGGTCGCGCTTCACCTTGACCACGGCACATACGACGCGGCGAAAGCATGCATTGACGCGGGCTTTACAAGCATCATGTTCGATGGCAGCCACCTTGATTTTGACGACAATATCGCAAAGACAAAGGAGCTCACCGAGACTGTTCACAAGCTTGGCATGTCGATTGAAGCCGAGGTCGGAAGCATCGGCGGCGAAGAGGACGGCGTTGTCGGAGCGGGAGAAGTCGCCGACCCCGAAGAATGCAAAAAAATCGTGGAGCTGGGCATCGATTTCTTAGCGGCGGGAATCGGGAATATCCACGGCGTGTATCCGGAGGGCTGGAAAGGGCTTGACTTTGACGCGCTTAAAAGGATACACGAGGCCACAGGCGGTATCCCGCTTGTATTGCACGGCGGCACCGGGATTCCCGACGGTATGATCAAAAAGGCGATTGATTTGGGTGTTTCCAAGATAAACGTGAACACTGAATGCCAGATTGTATTTGCGGCGGCGACGCGTAAATATATAGAAGAAGGCAAGGACAAGCAGGGCAAGGGGTTTGACCCGCGCAAGCTGTTAGCGCCGGGCTCAGAGGCGATAAAGGCAACCGTTAAGGAAAAGATGGAGCTGTTCGGCTCGGCCGGTAAGGCTTAATATAATGAGCAAAGCCGACGCGACGTTTACCGAAAACTGCCGGCAAATCATCGGCACAGGCGTCTGGGACAAAGGCTTCGACGTGCGCCCTCACTGGCCTGACGGGACGCCCGCGTACACAAAGAAGTCGTTTTGCATCGTGAACCGTTACAACTTAGCGGAAGAATTCCCGATCATGACGCTTCGGAAAACGAACTTTAAAAACGCGGTTGACGAAATACTGTGGATATGGCAGAAAAAATCGAACAACATAAACCATCTTAACAGCCGCATCTGGGATTCGTGGGCGGATGAGCAGGGTTCTATCGGCAAGGCATACGGCTACCAGCTTTCGGTGAAGCACCGGTATAAAGATGGTGAATTCGACCAGGTCGACAGAATCCTGTACGACCTTAAGAATAACCCGCACAGCCGCAGAATTATGTCGAACATATACGTCCACTCCGATTTAAGCGAGATGAACCTTTACCCGTGCGCATACAGCATGACCTACAATGTAAGCGGCAAAACGCTCAACGGGATATTAAACCAGCGTTCGCAGGATATGCTCACGGCCAACAACTGGAACGTATGCCAGTACGCGGTTTTGCTTCACATGTTTGCGCAGGTTAGCGGCCTTGAAGCAGGTGAGCTTGTACATGTAATCGCCGACGCGCATATTTACGACAGGCATATGCCGGTTGTCGAGGATATGATGAAAAAGCATTCGCTTCCAGCCCCCGGATTCAAAATTGATAAAACCGTCAATAATTTTTATGATTTTAAAATTGAAAGCTTTATATTGGAAAATTATGAATACCACAAGCTTGACAAAAAAATTGAAGTAGCGGTATAGCCGCGCAAAAACCGCGGCCTGTAAAAAAATACAGGCCGCGGTTTTTTATTTTCCAAGCGTAATAAATCATTAAAAGACAATACTAAATTTGAGTCGGATGACTCTTATCCTAAAAATGTTTAAAGGAGAAAAATTATGGCAAATTTATCAGCGAAAGAACTCAGCGCCATTCAAGACCATCTTGGCGTTGAGCAAAATCTTATAAAGAAATATAATATGTTCGCAGGATCGTCTAAAGACCAATGCATCAAGACGAAGTTCGAACAGATCGCATCCCGCCACCAGCAGCATTACGACACTCTTTTGAGTCACTTAAACTAAGGGAGGTAACATGATGAACGCTCAAAACTTTGGCGATAAAGAAATGCTTACAGACGTTCTGGCAAGCCAAAAATATGTAACGGACGGGTATAACACCTCAGCAAATGAATGCATGACGCCTGCTTTAAGATGTGACTTTGTCAATATCTTAAATGAAGAGCACCAGATTCAAAGCGAAGTTTTCACCGAAATGCACAGCCGCGGCTGGTATCCGGTTGAAGCCGCCGACCAGAATAAAATCAATCAGGCAAGGCAAAAGTACAGCGGCATGCAGTAAAATAGCATAAAGAAGCGTCTGTCGTAATCGCGGTCTTGACCCGTACGGCAGGCGCTTTTGTTTAAACATGGACAGATGTTGATTTCGTGATTGTTTCTGTAATCTCGTTTTGCAGCCGTTCAAAAGCATCGTCGTAATACCTGGCTTTTACCCATACCCTGCAGGAAATGACGCGGCCGTCCTTGGTCTTTTCGTTTACGGATATTAATGGAGCAGGGCTTTTTAAGGTATGCGCGCTTTCAGCGACGATGGCGCCGATTATTGTTTTGGCTTTTTCAAAATCGATGTCTGCCGGGATTAAAAAGGTTAAATCCGCGCGCTGTAGCGGCTCGGCGGAATGATTCGTCACGACGGATTTCGCGATATCGCCGTTCGGCAGATATACAGCTTTATTATCATCCGTTATGATGCGCGTATAAAAAAGCTCGATGGATTTAACTTCGCCGGCAACTCCGTTTACCTCTATCAAATCGCCTTTTAAAAACGGGCGGCTAAACAATATTGAGACGCCGCCTGTTATGTTCGCGAGATTATCCCTTATCGCGAATGAAAACGCAAGGCCGACCGATCCGAGAACCGCCACCAGCGGGGATACCGGAACGCGCAAAATCAAAAGCGCCATGATGATAACGACAATCCACGAAAGGGTTTTAAAAATCCCTAAGATAAAGCTATGTAACGTCGCGTCAACATGGGAGGCCTTTAAAAATCGTTTTATCAGTATAACCAAGCCTTTTATTGAAAAATAGGCAACAATCAGCAGCAGTAAAGCCCCGGCTAATCTTGGAAGAAACGCGATAAGCGAGGTTTTTGCGTATTCTAAGAGGGATTTCGGCGTGGTGTTTTTAATTGAATCCAATACGGCGTTCATATCCGCCAAAAGCATTTTATCACCGCCTTTAAATACAGTATACCATAAAAGAGGATTGCCGGACAATTCCGTTTTATGGTATACTTGGCATATGAACATGAAAAGGTGGAGGAAACGCAAATGCAACCTGTGAAAACGGTTTTGGAAATGCTTCACGGCGACGGGTTTTTAAAAGCGATGTCGGTGCTGTACCCGGAAGGACAACTTAATACGCAAAAAAAACGGTATATTGACGCGGTCAACTCTTTTGCCACATTATACGGCGCGGACCGGGAGATCACGTTTATCTCGGCTCCAGGGCGCACGGAAATCGGCGGCAACCATACCGACCATCAGAATGGGCGCGTGCTGGCGGCGTCCGTTAATCTTGACGTCATCTGCGTGGTTTCGAAAAACGGCGACAATACTGTCAGAATCAAATCGGAGGGGTATCCTCAGGATATCGTAGCGCTTCATGACCTTGAAAAAAAAGACGCGGAGACCGACAAGGCGATTTCGCTGATACGCGGGATATTATCAAGGTTTAAGCAGCTGGGATATACCATCGGCGGGTTTGACGCATATACAACCTCGAATGTGCTCAAGGGCTCGGGGCTTTCGTCCTCGGCGGCGTTTGAGGTTGCCGTCGGAACGGTCTTAAGCCGCATATTTAACGGCGGCAAAGCAGACGCCGCCACGATCGCAAAGATTGGGCAATACGCGGAAAACGTCTATTTCGGCAAGCCCTGCGGGCTTATGGACCAGATGGCGTCAAGCGTCGGCGGGTTTGTCACAATCGATTTTAAAGACCCTGAAAATCCCGAGGTCAAGGCTGTCAGGTTCGATTTTGCAAAGAGCGGCCATACTTTATGTATCGTCGATACAAAGGGAAGCCACTCCGATCTTACGCCTGAATACAGCGCGATTCCGGCCGAGATGAAAAGCGTCGCGGGCTTCTTCGGCAAGGACAAGCTGCGCGAGGTGGACGAGGTTGCGTTCTACGATAAGCTGCCTGAACTCAGAAAGGCGCTGGGGGACAGGCCGGTGCTTCGGGCGATGCATTTCTTTGGCGACAACGAGCGCGTGCTAAGCGAAGTAAAAGCGCTCGGGGACGGCGATTTTGAAAAGTTCAAGCGTCTTGTGGTTGAATCGGGGCGCTCGTCCTTTGAGATTCTGCAAAACGTGTTCGCGGTGAAAGAGCCTAACGAGCAGGGGTTATCTGTCGCCCTTGCGCTGAGCGAAATGCTGTTGTCGCAGAAAGGCGCGTGGCGTGTCCACGGCGGCGGGTTCGCGGGTACGATACAGGCGTTTGTGCCAAACGAGATGCTGGAGCATTACCGCGCGCTCATGGAAAAGGTTTTCGGCACAGGCTCGTGTTACGAGCTTTCGATACGGCCACTCGGCGGGGTAGAGGTCGATAAAAGCTTAGCACAGGAGGGACAATAAATGGCGGAGCTGCGTTACAATCCCATTTCAAGAGACTGGGTCATGGTCGCGTCACACAGGCAAACAAGACCGCAAATGCCAAAAGACTGGTGCCCGTTTTGCCCGGGGAGCGGAAAAGTCCCTGACGGTGGCTTCGATGTTTTCAGGTACCAAAATGATTTTCCCGCGCTGTCGAAAAATCCGCCCGAGCCGGACGGCGTGGCGGGCGGGCTGTTTGAGGCAAAGCCCGCTTACGGCGTATGCGAGGTGCTGCTTTACTCGGATAAGCACACGGTAACGCTGAAGGAGCTTGACGACACGCATGTGCACAAGCTTGCGTCAATGTGGAAGGAGTGCTTTACCGACCTTGCCGCGGACGAGAAAATCAAATACGTCTATATTTTTGAAAACCGCGGCGATGTAGTGGGCGTCACCATGCCGCATCCGCACGGACAGGTTTACGGCTACAGCTTCATACCGAAAAAAATTGCCGAGGAAATTGCCGGCGCTTCGGAATATCATAATAAAACAGGCGGCAACCTGTACCTTGACCTGCTAAAGCAGGAAAAGGACGACGGTCGCCGGATTATCTTCGAAAACAAATATTTTACGGTTTACATACCGTTTTTCTCGCCGATTACATACGGCGTATACGTCATGGCGAACCGTCACATCCCGAGCCTTGCCGGTATGAGCGCCGATGAACGAAACGTGCTCGGAGAAACCTTGCGCGATTGCTGCGGCATGTACGACGCCTTGTTCGATAAAGAGTTTCCGTACATGATGTGTATGCATAACGCGCCTGTAAACAGCGGAGATTTAGACAGCGTCTGGCAGTTTCACGTGGAGTTTTTCCCGCCCTTGCGGACCGCTGTTACCCAGCAGTTTTTCGCATCGAGCGAGACAGGCGCGGGCGCGTGGTGCAACCCCAACAGCCCGGAGCTAAAAGCCGCGGAGTTAAAGGCGGCGTATGAGAGGTTTCGAACCCGTTAGGGAGTGTCGTCACAAGAACAGCTGGGAGCCTGCGTTAACGCAGGCTCCCAGCTTTCATCAGCTTATTTTTGACCGTAATAGGCGTTTGCCCCGTGTTTTCTAAGATAATGCTTGTCTAAAAGCTCCTGCTGCATAGATGGAAGCTTCGGGTTCGTCACAAGATTGTGCCATGCCATAAACGCGATTTCCTCAAGCACGACGGCGTTGTAAACGGCGTTTTCGGCGTCCTTGCCCCACACGAAAGGCCCGTGGCTGTGCACAAGCGCTGCCGGTATGTCATCGGGGCTTAAGCCTTTGAACCGCTCTATGATAACCGTTCCTGTTTCTTTTTCATACGCGCCCTTGATTTCGGTTTCTGTCATTTTGCGTGTGCAGGGAACCTCGCCGTAAAAATAATCGGCGTGTGTAGTTCCGAGCGCGGGGATTCCCATCCCGGCCTGCGCGAAGATGGTAGCCCAGCGGCTGTGCGTGTGGACGATCCCCATAATGTTTGGAAACGCTTTATACAGCTTAAGGTGTGTCGGCGTATCGGAGGAGGGGTTTAACTTCCCGTCCACCCGGTTCCCGTCAAGGTCTACAAGCACGATGTCGTCCGCGGTCATGGCGTCGTACTCCACGCCGGAGGGCTTTATCGCAACCAGTCCGCGATTCCGGTCGATGGCCGACACATTGCCCCATGTAAATGTAATAAGGCCATATTTCGGCAGCTTTATGTTCGCTTCGAACACCTGCTGCTTGAATTCTTTAAGCATTGTATCATTCCTAGCTTTTAAGATTTTCAACCGCCGCGCGTTCAATCGCAAGGCCGTCCTTGTAGCGGCGCATAAACAACTTAAAGCTCTCGACGTCTTCGGGGTCGGGATTAACGCTTATGCTCTTGTTATTTGCAAATACCTTGTTCATAAGGAAATCCTCAAGGTTTTCGCCGCCTGATTTATTTACCATGTAAGCCGCTAACAGCGCAATGCCCCACGCGCCTCCCTCGCCTGCTGATTCCATCACCGCGACCGGTACGTTTATCGCGCCGGCCATCAGCTTTTGGCCGGCGAGTTCTGTCTTAAACAACCCGCCGTGTCCGAGCAGGGCGTCCAGCCTGACCTTTTCCCCGAGGGTTAAAATATCCATGCCGAGCTTCAGCGTAGCCATCGTTGAGAACAGGAGCGTCCGCATCATGTTAGCAAGGGTGAAGCGGCTGTCGGGCGTCCTTGCGAAAAGCGGTCGCCCCTGCTCGAAGCCTGTAAGATGCTCACCCGACAAATAGTTGTATGAAAGAAGCCCGCCGCAATCCGCGTCGCCTTTGAGCGCCTGTTCGTACATCAAATCGTACAGCCCGGGCTTTGAGATGTTACCGCCCGAAAGCTTGATTGCCTCGCCTAAAAGCCTTGCCCATTCGTCAAAATCAGGGGTGCAGTTGTTGCAGTGCACCATTGCGACGGGGCTTCCCGACGGCGTGGTGATCATGTCAATTTCCTCATGAAGCCTTGAAAGCCCTTTTTCGAGCACAATCATCGCGAATATGGAGGTTCCCGCCGAAACGTTGCCGGTGCGCGGAGCCACGCTGTTTGTAGCAACCATGCCGGTTCCCGCGTCGCCCTCCGGCGGGCACATCGGCGCTCCCGCTTTAAATTGTCCGCTCGGGTCAAGCAGCTTTGCGCCCTCCTCGGTCAAGGTACCGGCGTCAGTGCCCGCATCTAAAACCTTAGGCAGGATATCCGAAAGCTTCCAGCCGACGTTATACTCCGCCACAAGCTCGTCAAATTTTTCGAGCATAGCGGCGTTAAATGTTTTCGTTGTGCTGTCAATCGGGAACATGCCGGATGCTTCGCACATGCCGATTACGTTTTGCCCCGTGAGCTTTTCATGTATGTAACACGCAAGGGTCGTTAGGCGGGCGATATCCTTCACATGGCTTTCGCCGTTTAAAACAGCATGGTAAATGTGGGCCGCGCTCCATCTTTGGGGGATGTTGAAATTGAAAGCTTTTGTCAGCTTGACAGCGGCTTCCTCCGTCATGGTGTTGCGCCATGTCCGAAACTGCGCCAGCTGGTTCCCGTCCTTATCAAACACAAGGTATCCGTGCATCATCGCCGAGATCCCGATGCCGCCCGTGGTCGTTAGAGGCACGCCGTATTTTTCCATAACGTTTTTTGAGACAGCCGCAAAGCTTGCTCTCAGACCTGTCCACACATCGTCGAGGCGGTATGTCCAGACCTTGTTTTCGAATCGGTTTTCCCAATCGTATCCGCCCGTCGCCACAGGATTATACGCATCGTCAACCAGAACCGCCTTGATGCGGGTCGAGCCAAGCTCTATCCCTAAAAAGGTTTTGCCGTTTAGAATTGCGCTTTTTACGTCTTTCACAGCCATGACCTCCTGTTAAATATTACTAATCCCATTCTATATGTTTATTGGGCGAATTACAATAGCCTTTTGGATTTTATCGGGAATTATTTATAACAAACCGCCATAGCCGCGTCCTGTCTTCGTCGCTTGCGTAGTCTATCCCGATGCGCGGCGTTTTGGCGTATAGAGGCGGCTCTCCGCCGTCGTCCTCAATCCAAAGCTCGCCGGATGTCACAAAATCGGCGCCGTTTAAGCTCCTGTCAATACTAAGCGCCCTTGTAAGCTTCCCGGGCCCCGGGTATCCTTCGACCCCGCGGATCAGCACCGCCTCGGGAACATCTTTTTGCGCCGACACCACGTTTAACAAATGGTGTATGCCGTAGCAGAGGTATACATATGCGACGCCGCCGTGCTCATACATCACGCTGTTGCGCGGGGTTTTGCCGCGAAACGCGTGGCAGGCCGTATCATATGCGCCGACGTAAGCTTCCGTTTCCGTTATGCGGCGGCGCAAAACCTCGCCGTTTATACATCTGCACAGAATCTTGCCGAGCAATAGCGGGGCTAGAACGTCCGCCGGCTGTATATAAAAATCACGCTTTATTCTCACGGTTTTATCTCCTATCATAAAACCCCCGGAACACATAGCTCCGGGGGTTTATTCTGGCAACCGGTTTAGTATTTATCGCCGATTGAGAAGCCTGTTCCGGCGGAGGGCGCAGGCGGCGAGTAGCTTGACTCCGCTGACGGTGCGCCGGGGCCGAAGCTTGCGCTTGCGCTCATGGCGGAATCCTTCGTCTTAAACTGCGCGATAAGCTGCTGCAGAAGCGTGGCCTGACCGCTCATCTCTTCGGAGGCGGCGGCGCTTTCTTCCGCGGTTGCGCTGTTCTGCTGGACAACCTGCGAAACCTGCCCGATCGCGTCGCTGATTTGGTTGATGGCGATTGACTGCTCATCGGAGGATTTTGAGATGTCGGAAACAAGCTCGCTTGTTTTTATAATACCCTGTACGATTTGCTCGAGGGATGACGCGGTTTCAGCGGAAATCGCGGCGCCCTGCTCGGCTTTCTTGATTGAGCTTTCGATGAGTTCGTTTGTATTTTTGGCGGCCTCCGCGCTCTTTGCGGCAAGGCTGCGAACTTCGTCGGCTACAACGGCGAAGCCTTTGCCGTGCTGGCCTGCGCGCGCAGCTTCAACGGCCGCGTTAAGCGCAAGGATATTGGTCTGGAAAGCAATATCGTCGATAATCTTGATAACTTTTCCGATTGATTTGCTCGACTCGTTGATTTCCTGAACGGCTACCATCATTTGCTCCATTTGCCTGTTGCCCTGTTCGGCGCTTACTTTTATGTTCTCGCCAAGATCTTTTGCTTCGTTTGCAACGCCGGCGTTGTTCTTTGTCTGCTCGGAAATCTGAACAATCGAGGCGGAAAGCTGCTCAACGGTAGCGGACTGCTCCGTCGCACCCTGGGCGAGAAGCTGCGCGCCGTCGGCAATCTGCACGGAGCCTGTGGAAACCTGATCGGAGGCGCTGTTGATATCCTTGAACATATTGTTAAGGTTGTTTAACAGATTCGAAAGGGAATTGCCCATCACGTCGTCACTTGAAAGCGGCTTGATATTGGCGGTCAAATCGCCGTTCGCGACTCTTTGCAGATCCTCGGCGATATTCGTGACATGCTCGACGAATGTCGAGCTGCCGCTTATCGCCTGGCCAATCTCATCCTTCGACTTTGCGTATAAGTCGATGACCGACTTGTCTTCCGGCCTAAGGGTTATGTCGCCGGTTGAACCTGCTTTGCCCATGAAAGAGGAAAGGGCTTTAAGCGGCTTGCTGATAAGCCCGGAAATGTATATTGCCAAAATCATTGATACGGCGACTGCGATAATGATAACGATAATAATGAGAATCAACAGTGTCCTGAACAGAACCGCGCTGGCTTGATACGCATTTTGGGCGGCAGCCACCTTCATGTCCATGGCTTCGGTTAAATTGTCGACGACCATATTCGACGCATCGGTTGCCTTGCCGAGAGTACTCATAAGCTCCGAGGTGCTTCTTCCTTCCTTGGCGCCCGCCAGCACCTCGCTGATAACCGGCTTGAATTCCTTTTCATACCGAACCATTGCGTCGTCTATCAGTTGTTTCGCCTTCGGGTCCGTAATGGTTTCATAGTAATTCGCCATAAACTGCTCAAACTGTGCCTCACGATCAATCAGGGTCGTTTCATCCTCCACAAGCGCCACCGCGTCGCCGGTATTTAAAACGGCGTTTCGCACACCCACCCGGATACGCTGCTGGTACTCAAGCGCTTTTGCCATGTCCTGCATCGGCGCCGTCTGCGCATAGTACATATTGTTGATGCTATTGTTGATTTGCAGCATTCCGATTATGCCGACCACGCCTACAACCGCGCACAATAGAGCTACGATTAAAAACCCGACAAGCAGTTTCTTTGCTACCTTCATATTTTTCATGAAACTTTCCCCTCTCGCTTTATCTTTGTGCAGCCTTATATAACTTAAAGCCGCATAGACTTGCTTTGTATAGTATACTCTCTCTTATTTACCATGTCAACCAAAAAGCCGCTTTTTCATTATTTTTCAGTTTTACCAATTTTAAGGATTAAGAGCCTGTGTTCAGCACCGCTCAACGTCCATCTTTTGGCGAATATTCCGCCATACCGCGTTGAATTTTCTTGCAATACGCCAAGTATTCCTGCGAAAATTCGCCTTGTCTGACGAAAAATTCGCTCAAAATTTGAACATTTCGGGTACTGAACACAGGCTCTAATTTTCTTCTTCCTGCATCCTTTTGGCTTCTTCCTTGACGCTATCCTCAAGCATTTGCGGAAGCTGCTCGTAACGCTCAAACTTAAACACATACGAGCCGCGCCCCTGCGCTGTGCTGCGCAAAAATGTGGTGAAGTCGTGCATTTCACTCATGGGAACTTCGCCCTCAATTTCCTGCATGCCGTCGTCGGTGGGATTCATCCCCAATACGCGCCCGCGCCGCTTGTTGAGCTCGCCCATCACGTCGCCGGTGTTTGAATCGGGAATCGTTACCTTAAGATTGCCAATCGGCTCAAGGAGTACGGGGTTTGCTTGAGGCATGCCGTTTCTGTAGGCAAGCATCGCCGCGAGCTTAAACGCCATTTCTGAGGAGTCGACGGCGTGGTATGAGCCGTCATGAAGCGTCGCCTTTAGGCCGACAACGGGATATCCCGCGACCACGCCGGTGTTCACGGCTTCCTGAAGGCCCTTGTCAACGGCGGGGAAGAAGTTCTTGGGAACCGTTCCGCCGACAACGCGCGTCTCGAAGAGCAGCTCGTCGCCGTCGTATGGCTCAAACTCAATCCAGACGTCGCCGTACTGGCCGCTTCCGCCTGTTTGCTTCTTGTGTTTGCCCTGTACGTTTACCTTTTTGCGGATCGTCTCGCGGTAAGGCACGCGCGGCGTGATAAGATCGATATCGACCGCAAACTTCTGCCTGAGCTTTGACAGCACCACGTCGAGGTGCTGCTCACCAAGGCCCGAGATAAGCTGCTGCTTCGTCTCGGAATTGCTTGTAAAGCCGATTGTCGGGTCTTCCTCCTTTAAGCGATGCATACCCTGCGCTACCTTGCCCTCTTCTCCCTTTTTCTTTACCTTGACGGCCATTTGGAGCGTCGGCAGCGGGAACTTGATCTGCTCGAAGCTCACGACGCGCTTAGGGTCGCACAGGCTGTCGCCCGTGACGGTGTCGCCGAGCTTTGTGACGGCGCCGATGTCGCCTGCTGTGAGCGCTGCGGTTTCTTCCTGCTTTTTGCCCTTGACAAAAATGATTTTGCCTAAGCGCTCAGGCTGCCCGGTGCGCGAGTTTACCGGCGCGAACTCCGACGAAAGCTTGCCGGAGATGACTTTTACATACGAAAGCTTGCCGACAAACGGGTCGGCGACGGTCTTGAACACAAACGCCGAGAGAGGAGCGTCGTCGGCGCAGGCGATATCGACGGGCTTCCCGTCCGCGCCTGTTGCCGCCTCGCCTGCGCTTTCCGCGGCCGGCGGCAGGTTGCTTGCGATGGAATCAAGCAACAGGTCGATCCCCGCAAGGGTTGTGCCGCTCCCGCACAGAACCGGCGTGATTGCGCCGGTCTTTACGCCCTCGTGAAGACCTTTTATGATTTCTTCCTTGGTGAACGCTTCGCCCTCGAAGAATTTTTCAAGCAACGCTTCGTCCGTTTCAGCGATCGCTTCAGAAATCGCCGAGGCGAATTCCTCCAGCCTGCCGCCTAAATCCGGCATATCGGCGTCTTTCCTGTTGCCCTTCGCGTCGTATGCATACGCCTTGTTCGCAACAAGGTCGACGTAGCACTCGACGGCGTCGCCGTTCATATGCGGCACCACAATCGGGCACACTGACGCGCCGAACTGCGCCTTTAGCGCATCGAACGCCTTATAGAAATCGGCGTGCTCGCCGTCCATCTTAGTTATGAAAAACATCCGGGCCTTGCCCATATCCTTTGCAAGCTTGTACGCTTTTTCCGTACCGACAGCCACGCCTGATTTCGCCGAGACCGCGATGATTACGCTTTCGGCCGCGCGTACACCCTCGTACATGCCGCCCGCGAAATCAAACAAGCCGGGCGTATCCATTATGTTGACCTTCACGTCGCCCCAGACAAGCGGGTACATTGAGGCGGAAACCGAAACCTGCCGCTTGATTTCCTCCGGGTCGAAGTCGAAGCTGCCGCCCATGCGGTCAATTTCCCCCGCTTTGAGCAGCATGGCCTCCCCCAGCGCCGTCTTGCCGCTGTTGCCGTGGCCTGCAAGCGCAATGTTGCGAATATTACCCGCGAGATATTGTTTCATAAAATTATTGGCTCCCTTCAGGATGTAGCCGGCTTTAAGAACCTGTCTTCAATAACGAAAATCGCCGCTGAGGTGGTGCTTTGAGTATGGAAGATGGGTTCTAGGTTAAAAAGGCAGCTACTATATAATCATACCTATTTATTATAACAATTCCCAAGGTAAGATACAAGGTAGAAAAGAGCCGCTCACCTAATAAATAAGAGAGCGGTTTTTTGGTTAAATTGCATATTTTTTAAACAGTTTCATCTTCATTCGTCTGTGAGGTTTCTTCGCCTGAAGCGTTTCGTTCCTCCGTCGCTTGCATCGCCTCCCCGGGCGTTGCGTCAACGTCCGCGCTTTCGCTTTCGATGGCTTCGGCCCTTCGTATGATTCCGATCGGCGTCTGCTCCGACGTCTGCCCAAGGGGGTTGTCACGCAGGATTTGGAGCAGCCGTTTTGTGTCGAGAGACGAATCCGATACACCCAGGATATTCCCGCCCAGATCATTCAAATCAACGATGGCGAACAGCGGGATGCCTGTTTTTTGCGCGACTTCCCTTGCGGTTTTTTCGGGGTCTCGCGGCCCCAACACGACATACTCGTTATACGGCGGCAGGGTGTAACTGCACGGCCCGTCAATCGAGCGGGCCTTGTCCCCCGCTATGATATAAAACCAGCCGCGCCGCCCGAATAATTTCCCGATAATCGAGATGAACGCCGCGAATAAAATCCGAAGCGTTCCGCATTCCACAAGCGCCATTTCCATAGTCTCGGGGATTCCAAGGCCGATTCCGTATGGAGTTTTATATACGAACCTTGACAAGAAAACAGCTAGCGGTCGCGGGCGGATGTCCACCATCTTTACGGCGCGTTTCTGAACGCACGAGACGGCTTTTTCCGACATGAAGACAATATCTCCGTCCGTATAAACGGGCTTTACGTAGGTTTCAAGCACGTCCTCGAGCGTGTCCGAGTCCGTTATGATATGCGTCTTTATAGGTATCCTGTTATAATATTCGCCATCCGCTTCGATCTGAAGCGATTTGCCCTCGTTAGGCTGCATGTTTCAGCTTCCCCTTATACTCTTTTTACAGAACGCATGAGCCCGATGACGAAGCAAAGCGCGTACAGGCTCATAGTAAAAATAAATACAGATTCAATGACGCCGATAAGCGGCGAGGACGGAAGCGCCGCTCCGCCTAAGAAAATATCGCCTGCCGGCATGTCAAGTCCGCCGTATGCTAAGATATCCGCAAAACCCGGGATCGTCAGCACAAAGCCGAAAAGCGACAATGACAGCCCCGACGGTATCGCGTAATTGCGCCCGTCGCGCCGCATATACCCGCAGATTGTGCGCGCATGCCCCAAGAGGAACAGCGACGCGGAAACCATGAATAAAACAACCAGCAAATGGTCGGAGATTGTCAGCACCGTCGTGTATCCGTTGTATCTCGTAATCATTCTGAGAACCATCCATACGGGCGTTAAGGCAAGCCATACGCCGGGCGGAGGCTTGCGCTTTCCGAATACCCCGGCAATGCCAAAATACAAAAACGCGGCGCCAGAAACAGAGCCGAACAAAAGGTTCAGCATGTCTCCGGACCCGCTTAGTATATTCCGGTTTCCTTGCTCCAGCATGATGTCGGGCGAGCCGGAAACCGCGAACATAATCATTGAAATTCCGCATAACGCCGCCATGACGTTCACAACCGGGCTTTTTAAGCTTACGGCGAAATCATCCGCCGTTGTCTTAAGGCGGTTGCTCAGAAACACACCAACCACAAAGGCTGCAAGGGTGATGTTCTGGACGAATACGAACATGCCTCCGCCATTGTAAAATCCGGTTTCCATGTCGATGAACCAAAGCTTCAGCGCAACACGGCAAATCAGGCATGCCGCAAGCGATACGGCGTAACCGTTAAGCAAAATTTTAAAATATGTTTTCACGTAGGGACGTACCTTCTATCTATCGTTAATGTCTGTATAATCCGCGTAAGGGGAGACCGCCTTATAAGCCGGGCGTATGATCTTCCCGCCTGTCGTTAAGATTTCCTCGATGCGGTGGGCGCACCATCCGACGGTTCTTGAGATCGCAAAGATCGGGGTAAACAGCTCGGGCGGCAGCTTAAGCATCGTGTATACAAGCCCGGAATACAAATCCACGTTCGCGCAAAGGGGAACGTCGATTCCTTTCTTGTCCCTGAAGACCTCAGGCGACAGCTTTTCCACGCTTCTTAAAAGGTTGAACTCCTTTTCGTACTCCGTGCCCTCGGCCATTTTTGTGGCGTATTCCCTGAGTATCGAAGCCCTAGGGTCGCTGATGGTGTAGATTGCGTGGCCCATGCCGTAAATCAGCCCCGCGCCGTCTCCGGCTTTTTTGTCCATGATTTTCCTTAAGAAAGACTGAATCTCAGCTTCGTCCTCCCAGTTTGAGACGCCCTCTTTAACGCATTCCATCATTTCCATGACCTTTTGGTTCGCCCCGCCGTGCCGCGGCCCTTTCAGCGAGCCGATGCCCGCGGATATGGCGGAGTATGTATCGGTCGCACTCGACGTCAGCACCCTTGCCGAAAACGTGGAGTTGTTACCTCCGCCGTGTTCGGCGTGCAAAACCATGCACAGGTCGAGGGTTTTGGCCTCCTCGTCGGTAAACTGCTTGTCGCTTCGAAGCGTACGCAGGATGTTTTCAGCCGTTGAGAGCTCCTCCTTGCAGTGGTGAAAGTGCATGCTCTTGCGGTCAAAGTGGCGGCGCTTGACCTGATACGCCGACACCATGATGGACGGTATGCGCGCGATAATGGAGATTGCTTGCCGCATGACGTTTTCAAGCGAAATATCATCGGCGTTCTCGTCATAGGAATAAAGCGCCAGAACCGCGCGCTGAAGCGCGTTCATGATGTCCCCCGACGGAGATTTCATTATGACGTTGTCGACGAAAAAGTCCGGAAGCTCGCGCTGGCGCGAGACCATCCGCTCGTATGACTCAAGCTGGCCTTTGTTCGGAAGATGCCCGTAAAGCAAAAGCCACGACGTTTCCTCAAACCCGAACCGGTTCTCACAGATACACGCGTTTACAATTTTTTCAACGTCTATCCCGCGGTAGATCAGTTTGCCCGGCACGGGGACTTTCTTGCCGTCCTGTATTTCATAGCCCTCTACGTTACAGATTTTTGTAATACCGGCCACGACGCCGGTGCCGTCCGCGTTGCGCAGGCCGCGTTTTACGTTATTTTTAATAAAATCTTCCGGGGGAATATAGTTATATTTTCGGCTTTCTTCACATAACAATGTAATATCTTTGTCCGGGTCGTACCCCATACCTTTGTCGCTCATTCCCTCTTTCCTGCCCCTTTCCTCTTCCGTATGTATTTAAACAACGCTCCCCTTGGGAACCGCATGATATTCTTTGAAAGCTAATTATACATTTTTTGCTGATAAAAGTCAAGGAAACGCCGAGGTGTACTAAGATTGAAAGCAACGCTGTTATTCATTTCGATCATGGGCCTGTGCCTGATTGTAATTCCGATGATCGCCCTCAATTTCGAGTCGGCCCCGGAGCCCGCCGTACCTGTTCACGCGCCTGTTCTGTCGCCGGGCATATCCGCGGAACAGGAGCTCATTGAATTTTCAAGCGCTGATTCAGGCGACGATTACGAATCCGTCTACGCCGACGTTATCCCCGGCCCGGATTTTTCATCGGTTGCGATGGTGGAAAGCTTTAAAATCCTAAACGAATCCACCGGCCGCGTCGAGACCGTAGCGCTCCGCGATTTCGTAAGGGGGGCGGTTGCGGCGGAAATGCCGGCGTCGTTTCATTCGGAGGCGTTAAAGGCGCAGGCGGTCGCAGCCCACACGTTTGCGCTGCACAACCATCTGATGCAGCAAAACAATCCCGATCCCGGACTTAAAGGCGCGGACTTTAAAGCCGACCCCGAAAAAATGAGGGTTTATATCACCGAAAGCACGGCGCGGGATTTTTACGGCGCCGACAGCGACCTTTACTGGGATAAAATCTGCAAGGCTGCCGACAGCGTGCTCGAGTATGTGCTTGTGCATGAAGGCGGGCCAATCGTCGCGGCATACCACGCGATCTCAGCCGGGCGGACCGAGGACGCCTCCAATGTCTGGAGCGGAAGCGCACCGTATCTTTTATCGGTGCCGAGCGAAGGCGATCTTCTCGCGCCGGGCTTTGAAACCACCGCCGTGTTCAGCGCCGCAGAGGTAAGGGATATACTTGCGGCGTCATACCCCGGCATCGAGCTTTCGGGCGAGGACTGGTTCGCGCTGCCGCTTCGAGGCGAATCCGGGTATGTGGTTGAGATTCCCGCGGGAAATATGAATATACCGGGCAAGGACATGCGGCAGCTTTTCGGGCTGCGTTCGCACGATTTTGAAATCACCCGCGAGGGCGAAAACTACATCTTCACGGTAAAGGGCTACGGGCACGGCGTCGGGCTTTCGCAGTACGGCGCGGATTTTATGGCGCGGCAGGGCGGCTCTTTCGATGAAATACTAAGCGCATATTACACAGGCACGACGCTCGAAAGATTAGCTTAAAGCGCATATCATAAGCGCCCGGCTTATGCCGGGCGCTTAAATTTTTGTAAGGATAAACCGCACAATACGAACCGCGGCAATCTATTGTTTAAGCAAGCGTCTTGCCCTGTTTGTTTTCAAGTATGATCTTAAGCTCATCCATGAAAGAGTTGATGTCCTTAAACTGCCTGTAAACAGACGCAAACCTGACATACGCCACTTCATCGAGCTCTTTTAGGCGCTCCATCGCAAGGTCCCCGATCCTGGCCGATTGGATTTCGCGGTCCATTGTATTTTGAATCGCGGTCTGAATGGTATCCACGACTTTTTCAAGCGACTGCAGCGAAACCTGACGCTTTTCGCACGCGCGCATGAGCCCCGCCAAAAGCTTGTCGCGGTCAAACGCCTCGCGCGACTTGTCTTTTTTCACCACCATTATCGGGGTGGTTTCGATGATCTCGTATGTCGTGAAGCGCTTCTGGCAGCTTAAGCACTCGCGGCGGCGGCGGATCTTACCGCCCTCCTCGGTTGGCCTTGAATCGATCACCTTGCTTTCCAAGTGAAAACAAAACGGGCACTTCATGAACGCTCGTCCTTTCTGGCTAGCTCAGGAAATCCTCTATCAAATCGTGGATATGTACCGCCGCGACGTCATTGCCGCTAACAAGCTCGATGAATTCCTGAACGCACTCCTTTGATACGGAAATGTCGGGATAATACGCCGCCACCTCCCCGCCCGGGCAAATCGCGCGTATACCATATGTAGTATAACTCATCTGCTCGAAATCGTCAACATGCGAGACGGTAAGTTCAAAAACAATTTTATCGGACGAAATATTTTTTGCTCCCGGTTTTATATTTGCCAAAACGTTCATCTTGGAAATCCTCCTGTAAATAATTTAACCCTAGGTTAATAGAATACATGAAACCCTCTTAGTTTCAAAGCGTTTTATGTTGTTTTAAGAGCAGATATTTACGACTTGGTTCGACATTTTTAGTCACGAATTGCTGCACGGTATACGAACCTTGCGTTATGGATTTGTTCACTATGCTCTTGTTTGTCGAATTGTGTCATTCGTTTCGTCACTTTTTAATGCTGTTGAAATATGTATGCAAAGGTGTTTATAACTGTCTAATAATTCAACAATTCCGCTTGTGTTTTCACCATATAGTTCAACAATGACGCCTCCGCAAAACCCGTCGTCCCTGATTGTCTTGAGAAATTTTGGAATGTTGAAAGTTCCCTTTCCCGGCGCAAGACAGGAGCTTAGGTCATCATGGTCGGAAAAATGGACATGCCTGATCTTTCCCGCCATGGATTTCATAAATTCATTTACATCCTCACCGGCGCGGCGCGCCTGTTTTATGTCAAATATAAACTCGGATTTCGGCAGCGCTTTCGCCATAGCCTGAAAGAAGCCGCTGTGCCGGCTTTTGCACCGCTCTACATTTTCGTGGCAAAGCATGCTGCCGTGTTTGATTGAATCGTCGAGCAGCCGCCCGAAGCGTTCAAAGTATTCATCGAAGCTTATGCCATACCCGAAATCTCCGCCGTGAAAAACAACGGCGTTTGCGCCGAGAGTGTTCGCGGCCTCGTAGTATTTTTTATAAACCTCCATTCCTTCCGCAAATCTTTTTTTGTATTCCGTGAAGAAAAACATAGGCTCCATCGGGCAGGTATACGGGTGGAGCGATAATATCTTAACGCCGTAAAAATCGGCGGTTGTGCGCAGGTCATTTATGTAGGAGGGGGAGATTTCCTCTTTGCAGTTTGCGAAGACCTCCACGGCCTTTACCCCTTGTTTTGCGTATGTAAGAAATACTTTCTCCGTATAAAGCGGATAAAGGCATGCTGTTGACAGTCCTGGCGTCATGGTGAGTCAAACCTTTCATGCTGGTATTATTTTTCAATTGAATACTTTGGGCGTTTGTGATAGTATCATGCTGCAATACATAGAAAAGGCGGGATGTTCCGTGCAAAGATTTTTGCGTATCAAAAAAATGATTGGGGAAATCAGCAGTTTTTCAAAAACGGTAGTAATGCTTGGGGTTCTTATGATGGTGTGTTTTTACATCGTTGGCTTTACCGCATACATAATCGCGCCTTATGTCCCTAACTATTTCGGAGCCATGAGCGTTTTCAGGGGAAGCTTAGAGGCCGCTCCCGCGTCGCTTGCCTCGGGTATGATCGCGGCTTTTATCTGTGACGTCGCGCTCAAGTCACGAAGATAACGTGGGTTCACATACCGTTCATCTTTCACATTATATCATAAAACCGCATCGAAAGCGCATGTAATTTATAGAAGCAACTTTGGCTGTGAATTGAAATTTTACTGTTAAATGTTAGAAAAACAAAAAGCAGGAGCCTGCTTCGGCTCCTGCTTTTTTAAGAACTTATCTACAATGTTACATCTCAATTAAGATTTCGTTCTCGGATTTAAGTTTTGAATCCGGGATCAATATTCCCTTAAGCCGCTCGCCGTTTAGCGTCACCGCCTTTACGCCGTGCTGGCTGCCGTTTGGGTTCGACACCTTGATGTTCAGCGTTCTTCCTCTTAGCTTCTTGACCATGCTCCAGTCCTTCCAACCGCTTGGGATAGACGGGTCGACGACAATTCCGTCCGGACGCGGGCGCAGGCCGAGTATCCCCTCCACCGTGCCGACCATAATGGTCGACGCTGTGCCGGTCAGCCAATGGACATGGCCCCTGCCGGCAAACGGGCTGTCCTTGCCTTCGATGAACTGGCCGTGCACGTATGGCTCCATTACCCGGCGGGCCGCGTCCTCGTTCATGTAGGCGGGACATACCTCGCGCCAGTATTCAAAAGCCCTGTCCCCGCGTCCCAGCAGCGCTTCCGCCAGAATCGCCCAGCCCTGTGTGTGGGTGAATATACCGGAATTTTCCTTTGCGCCCTTATTAAAGCAAACCATCAGCGCTCCGTCGAAGGCGTGCTTTTGATACGGAGGGTACATAACCATCGTGCCGTAAGGCGTGTTCAGCTCCCGGTACACGCTGTCCATTGACAGCCGCCCGCGCTCAGGCGTTGACGCGCCCGAAATGACGCCCCAGCTTTGCGGGTTTAACCACATTGACGCCTCCGGGTCGTTTCTTTTTCCGATGGCAACGCCATCCTCCCTGAAGCCGCGAATCCAGCGGTCCTCATCCCAGCACAGGCCGTTTATTTTCTCCTCGACGCCCAGAATCGTCTCATCAAGCCACGCGGAATAAGCGGTATCCTGTTTCGTTAATGCGAAGCCCTTGAGGATATGCAAAGCAAGATACAGCTGGAAAACGACAAACGTGGATTCGCCAAGCTTGCCAAGACGCAGGCAGTCGTTCCAGTCCGCGTGGAGCCCGGCGGGCATTCCGTGCGCGCCGAGATTATGAAGCGAAAACTTAATCGCGCGTTTTAAATGCTCATAAACCGGGGCTTTTTCCTCCGTGTCGGCAAAAAGGATTTCATGGTCGAGGAAAGCGGTTTCGCCCGACTCGTCAATGTACTTCTTCACCGTGGGGAACAGCCAAAGCGCGTCGTCGGCGCGGTAGCTGGGGTGCCCCGTTTCCTTGACGTAACCGGCGTCGTCCGGCGTGTTCTCCCTGCCGGGCGTGTGCGTGTACTTGACCAAAGGCAGGCCCGCACCGTTTGACACCTGGGCCGACAGCATAAACGCAAGCTGAGCGCGCGCCATTTCGGGAGCGAGATGGATAATACCCTGTATATCCTGCACCGTATCGCGGTAGCCGAAGCCGTTGCGCAGCCCGCAGTATATAAAAGACGCGGCCCGCGACCAGATAAACGTGATAAAGCATTGATAGGCGTTCCAGACATTAACCATATTGTTGAATTTCTCGTCGGGGGTTTTTACCTGTAAATTGTCAAGCTTTCCGTGCCAAAAGGCTTTAAGCGCTGAAAGCTCCGCGTCCACGCGCCCCGGCTCCTTGTAGGATGCGACCAGCTTAGCCGCCGCGGCCTGGGGCTTTTGTCCCATCAGATACGTGATTTCCCTTGTTTCGCCGGGCTTGAGCTCAATGTCGCTTTGCAGCGCGCCGCAGGAATTTCCGCCGTAATTGAGGTCGCCGCCGAGCCCCTCCTCAATCCCGGCGGGGTTTGCGTAGCCTCGGTATATGCCCACGAACTTGTCCCTGTCCCCGCAAAAGGCCGATACCTTAGCCCCCGAAACGCCAAAGAAGCGCTCCGTACCGGGGTCCTCATAATTTGCGTTTACCCGCTGCACAATGTGGTCGCCGTGGAAGAAGGTGCGGGTGATAAACAAGGTGTATTGCAGGTTAACCTGGTCCTGTTCATAATTGGGCTCGTTTGTGAATTCCACATAGCCCGTAACCGACAATCTGCGCGGCCTTGCGCTTTCGTTTGTCACCTTAAGCCGCCATACCTCATATGCCGCGTCAAGGGGGACATAATAGAGGGCTTCGGTTTTTATTCCGCTGTATTGCGCTGTAATCGACGTGTATGCCGTGCCGTGGCGGCATTGCGAGCTGTAAGCGCCGAGCGGCTTGCCCACCGGCATCCAGGACGCCGACCAGAAATCGCCGCCGTCAGCGTCGCGAAGATAGATATACCGTCCCGGCTGGTCCGCCGTAACGGAGTTGAAGCGGTAACGCGTAAGCCTGCCGTTGGCGCCCGACTTTACAAAGCTGTAGCCGCCCGCGTTATTTGAGATGATCGCGCCGTATTCCGGCGAGCCTAAATAGTTTGCCCAGGGCGCCGGCGTCGCCGGGTCGGTAATGATGTATTCCCTGTTTTTTTCATCAAAATATCCGTATTGCATGATGTCACTCCTCATATCGTTGATTAGCCCATCACGACGGTTACTTCCATTTCGCCGCCTTTTGACGGAATTTCGCCGGAAACCGGCTCGCCGTTCACCGTGACGGACTTCACGCCCTTTTGGACGCCCGCCGTATTGTCCACCGTGATGATGTACCGGCTGCCCCTGAACATGCGCTCGACCCTGTAGCCTTTCACGCCGGATGGCAGGCAGGGATCGACAATCAGGCCGTCAAATCCCGGCCTTATGCCTAAAATATACTGGGATATATTTACAAACATCCATGCCGCCGTGCCGGTGAGCCATGAGTTTTTCGCTTCCCCGTGACGCACGGCGTCGCGACCGGCCACCATTTGGGAATATACATAAGGCTCGGTGCGGTGCAGCTCGGCTATGTCCTCCAAAAAGGCGGGCGCAAGCTTTCGGTACACCTCGAAAGCGCGGTCGCCGCGGCCCAGGGTGCATTCCGCTATGGAGATCCAAGGATTGTTGTGGCAGAAAATCCCCGCGTTTTCTTTATAACCCGGCGGATAGCTTGATATCTCGCCCAAATTAAGCCGGTATGTCGTGTAAGCGGGCTGATGAAGCATGACGCCGTATTCGGTGTCAAGCCGCTCCTTGACGCTGTCCAGCGCCCTTTCGGCGCGCCCGTCGCTAAGCCCGACGCCCGCCATAACCATAAAGCCCTGGGGTTCAATGAAAATCTGGCCCTCGTCGCATTCATGGCTGCCAATCTTTTCACCGTAAGCGTCATAGGCGCGCAGGAACCACCCGCCGTCCCAGCCGTGCTTATCCACGGCCTCCTTCATTGCCGGCACGGCTTTCATCGCCGCCTTGGCATGCTCCGTTTCGCCGCGCCGATTGCAAAGCTCGATGTAATCGGGGGCATAGTACAGGAAAATACCCGCGATCATCACGGATTCAGCTACGCCCGACTCGAAATTCGCGGTTGTTTGGAAGCTTTCGCCGGGCGTTTTAGAAAAGCAGTTGAGGTTGAGGCAGTCGTTCCAGTCGGCGCGACCGATCAGCGGCAACCCGTGAGGGCCCAGATTGTCGACGGTATACTGAAACGAGCGGTGCAGATGCTCCATAAGCGAAACCTCGGTGCCCTCCTGCAAATCAAACGGAACAAGCTCATCGAGTATGCTAAGGTCCCCCGTCTCCTTTATGTAGGCCGCCGTTCCGGCGATTAGCCAGAGAGGATCGTCGTTAAAGCCGCTCCCCACGTCGGCGTTGCCTTTTTTTGTAAGCGGCTGGTACTGGTGGTAAGCCGACCCGTCTGCAAACTGGGTGGCGGCGATATCCAATATGCGCTCTCTGGCGCGCTCCGGGATCAGATGGACGAAGCCCAGCAGGTCCTGGCTTGAATCCCTGAAGCCCATCCCGCGGCCGATTCCCGACTCGAAGTAGGAGGCGGAACGCGACATATTGAAGGTCACCATACACTGGTACTGGTTCCAGATGTTCGTCATCCGCGACACCTTTGCCATCTCAGTGTCGTCGTCATGAGGGTACATCCTAAAGCGGGAGAGCAAATCCTCCCAGTACGCGCTTAGCGCTTCAAGGGCCGCGTCCACGTCGGCGTCGGTCTGATATTTTAAAAGCAAAGTCCGGGCCGGAGCCTTGCGGATTACGTTTAAGGCTTCAAACTTTTGGTCGTCGGGATTCTCGCAGTATCCCAGCACAAATATGACGCTTGTGGCTTCATCCGGCTCTAAAGTGATCTCAAACCTGTGGGAACCGATCGGAGCCCAGCCCGACGCGACGCTGTTGCGCGATTTGTCCTCAAGCACGGCGTCGGGCCTGTCAAAGCCGTTATACAGTCCAAGGAAACTTTCCCGGTCGGTGTCGAATCCGTCGGCTTCACGGTTTGCCGCGAATACCGCATAATGATTCCGGCGCTCGCGGTACTCGGTCTTGTGATAGATGGCGCTTCCGTGGATTTCCACCTCGCCGATGGAGAAATTGCGCTGGAAGTTAGAGGAATCGTCCATTGCGTTCCACAGACAGAACTCCACAAAGGAAAACAGGGAAAAGGTTTTCTTCGCGCCGCTTTGATTGTGAAGCTTCAGGCGGTGAACCTCGGCGGTTGAGTCCACGGGCACAAACGCGGTATGCGTAACCGACAGGCCGCCGCGCGCGCCGGTGATGACCGAATAGCCAAGGCCGTGGCGGCACTCATAGCTGTCAAGAGCGGTTTTGCACGGCTGCCAGGACGGATTCCAGACGTCCCCGTTGTCGTTAATGTAGAAATAGCGGCCTCCCGCGTCAATCGGCGCGTTGTTGTAGCGGTAACGCGTAAGCCGTAGCAGCCGCGCGTCGCGGTAAAAGCAATATCCGCCGGCGGTATTGGAAAACAGTCCGAAGAAATCCTGTGAGCCAAGGTAATTAATCCATGGGTACGGCGTATCGGGCCTTTGGATACAATATTCGCGTCTTATGTCGTCAAAATAGCCGTAGGTCATACAAAGCTCCCCTTTCGTCAATACATGTAAAAGTACGAATACCTGAATGAAACACTTAAAAATATTATATCGTTAAATGTAAAAAAAACAAGGGCATGGCCGGTTTTATTTTAAGGCCGCCCGCCATTGTCGAATACGTTTTTACAGGCCGTGGCTCTCATGCTGACGCGCTTGCTGGGAATTTTATATTGACATGCCAACCCCTTTGTGCTATAATCCGTTTGCTGCATTCTAATTTCATGCAGCTATGCGGCTATGGCGGAATCGGCAGACGCGCTAGATTCAGGTTCTAGTCGGGGCAACCCGGTGGAGGTTCAAGTCCTCTTAGCCGCACCAAACCATTCAAATCCGAACCCGTCAAGACAGATATTTTCTGTCGGTGAGGGGTTCGGATTTGTGTTTTATTTATTTTAGCAGTTGCCATTTTATTTGCAAATCCTTATTGGGGACTTGGCCTGCCGATTTTCCTTTATTCTCAATTTTGCTATAAGAGGGTTGTCAGTTCCGTTAACAGAAGAAATACACCTTTGATGACCATTGTCAAGGCTAATTCAGATTTTTCATCAAATATTTTCTCCGGAAGCAAAACCAAAACATTTTTAAGGAGGAAATTTTACACATGAAAAAAGTAGTATCTTTACTTCTCGTTCTTCTTCTTTCCCTTGGTATGGTTACCATTGCAGCGGCCGATGTAGAATTTGTATGGGGCCCGGATGGCTCTGATTCCAAGACGGACCTCAAGTGGGGCGCTGGCAGCTATTCCTGTGAGGGTTGGGACGGCGCGGAAATGACTGTCCAGCATGGCCCCACTCTTGTAAGCCCGATTCTGTTCCCTGTTGATTTGATTAATGGGGATGGCAGCGCCCTTGGCGTAGCGTCTGCGGGGATTACTAAATTAGATGCAAACACTTTTGTAATTAGCTGGGCTGCACGCAGAGCGGCAGGCCTTAGCGCCAGGATTTCTGTTGCGAAAGGCAGCCAGTTTATTGACGGCTCCCCTTCCCTTGTAGAGTATGGCAAACCTGGCGGCTTCATCGGCGTTGAGATTGGTATCAAAGATAAAATCAAGAGCGTGAACAAGCATGACCTTGCGTTCACAGTCACGATTGCTAAAGGCAGCACCCGCATCGTAAGCACCTCTGTTGACACTACGATTTCCAATGGTGTTTATGAAGTCGACAAAAACACCAACTACGCAGAACACATAGACCCCAAAGGCCACATCCTGAACTCCCTTGCTTACAATAGCGATGTTGAAGTCCTTGTAGGCGAAGAAGTATACTTCAAGACCAGACTCTTCCAAAACAGAAGGTACTGGGCATGGGCTGACATGGATGGGTGGGATATTGACGACGCCATGAAGAAGCAGTACCCGGCTATCGTTGAAGTTGTAAACCTTGACTGGCTCGGCTACAACGACGTAACCACAACCGTTAACTTCAAAGACTTCGCAAGCGACAATTACTGGGTCTACAGCGTAGATTCTGACGGCGGCCTTGTATACGCCGGCAGAAGCAACCAGTGGGTTGAGCTTAACAGCACGAAGTACTACCTTGCAAACCGTGAGCTCAACGTTGACAGCGACATTGAGCCCGAAGATGATATCGATGACGAGTATGACGACGTTCCTGAGATTAACCCAATCACAGGCGGCGATGATGTTTATCCGTCAAACGTCAACGACAACCCCGGCACAGGCAAATAATCCAACCTAAT
>Ga0099364_10001728_pt1 | contig 35633 bp, 31 predicted proteins | sample TergutTh196P3_FD_73070 | JGI IMG/M metagenome (GOLD analysis project Ga0099364, IMG submission 73070) | Microcerotermes parvus P3 segment gut microbial communities from Pointe-Noire, Republic of the Congo - Th196 P3 | ecosystem: Host-associated > Arthropoda: Insects > Digestive system > Gut ... | reverse complement strand
ATGAGTGCCGAGGTCATGGCTGGCCTTTTCATCGGCGGAATGTTACCGTTCATATTCAGCGCTTTGTCGATACAGGCCGTCAGCCGCGCCGCTGAGCACATGATAGAAGAAGTTCGCCGCCAGTTCCGCGAGATCGCGGGAATAATGGAAGGCACGGCTCGTCCCGAATATGAGAAGTGCGTGGACATATCGACGGCGGCCGCATTGAGGGAGATGGTGATCCCGGGCCTGATGGCGGTACTGGCTCCGGTGGCGATGGGTTATATCCTTGGTCCGGCAGCGCTCGGCGGAATGCTTGGCGGTTCTATCGTCACAGGCGTGATGCTCGCGTTATTCATGGCTAACTCCGGCGGCGCGTGGGACAACGCCAAAAAATACATCGAGTCGGGCAATCACGGCGGCAAGGGTTCGCCGGCGCACGGGGCGGCAGTCAATGGCGACACGGTAGGCGACCCGTTCAAGGATACGTCGGGACCTAGCCTCAACATACTGATAAAGCTCATGACCGTCGTTGCGCTCGTAATGGCTCCGCTCTTCGGTTCTCCGCTATTATTCAAATAGCGCGGAGTGGTTGTCGGGCATTGATCTGAAAAATTTATCTGACGCGGGCACTCAGGGCTTTATCACGGGCGCCCGCGTCTTAGTAGGTGTTCAACATGGCCGGCGACGCTTCCGAAGTAAAATCCCGAACAGATATAATAGATATTGTCAGCGGTTACGTAAGACTCAAGCGAGCCGGTAATTCCTTCATGGGGCTCTGCCCGTTCCACAAGGAGAAAACCCCGTCGTTCAGCGTGCAGCCGGATAGGCAGACGTATCACTGCTTCGGATGCGGAAAAAGCGGCGACGCCTTTACATTCATTATGGAGATGGAGAGCCTGGGATTTCGCGAGGCGCTCGCGTATTTGGCGGACAGGGCCGGCGTACAGCTTTCGGCGCGTGGATTCGGGAAACCGGACAAACCGGTTCGAGATGTGCGTTCCGCGCTTGAGGAGGCGAAAAAGTTTTTTTGCTCGTCGCTTGAGGGTCCCGGGGGCGAAGCCGCGCGGGCTTACCTCGCGCGAAGGCGCATTGACCCCGAAGAGGCGTCGAGATTTGGGCTCGGGTGGGCTCCGCAGTCCTGGGATGCCTTGACGAATCGGCTCGCGTCGCTCGGTTTCACGGAGGCGGCGATCGAAGCGGGCCTCGCTGTAAAGGGCGACAGAGGGGAGTACGACCGTTTTCGCGGTAGGATTACGTTTTCAGTGAACGACGATAACGGGCGCGTCGTCGCGTTCGGCGGCAGACTCATAGACGGCGAGGGAGCGAAGTACGTCAACAGCCCCGAAGGCCCTCTCTTTAACAAGCGCAGGGTCCTCTACCTTATGGACAGCGCGAAAAAGGCGATAAGAGAGCGCGGCAGAGTCATCCTGGTGGAGGGGTACATGGACGCTATAAGGGCGCATATGGCCGGATTCACCGAAACTGTGGCCTCACTGGGTACATCGCTTGCCGAAGAACAAGCCGTTCTGATAAAACGTTTCGCCGATCTGTGCTACATTTCCTACGACGCGGACGGGGCCGGGCAGTCGGCCGCGATCAGGGGGATGTACATATTGCAGCGGCAGGGCGTCGAGGTTCGCGTCGTTATGCTTCCTCATGGGCTTGACCCCGACGATCTGCTGTCGCGGGACGACGGTCCGGCCGAGTTTGATAGCGCTGTCGGGCGGGCTCTTCCGCTTCCTTTATACCACGTCCATATAAAGAAAAATGAACTGCGAACCCCCGGACGAGCGATAGCGGCAAGAGAGGAGATACTTTCCGGGCTTGCCTCCCTCTCTCTGCTGGATGTCGCCGAACATATACCGAAAATATCGAGAAGTTTCGGCATCCTCGAACACGAGCTGAAGCGTGAAATAGACGCCCGCAAGAGAGAGATGAAACGAACTTCCGCGTATGATGAAAAAATAAAATCCGCAAATTACGAGGAAGGTATTGAGGGCTTCTCAAACGTATATATAAATAAGGGACAGAGTGAGCGCGAGAAACACGCGCTCGATTTGGAATGTGCTTTTTGTAGCCTCTTGTGGCATGACGAGGGGCTGAGATCGCGTTGGGATTGCGGGGAGTTGGGGCGATTTTTCTCGGACGAGGCGACGCGCGGTATAGCGAGTGCCCTCATGTCGGGGGATTCCCCCGCGGAATTGGAGTCAAGGTGGCGGGAAATCGGGGAGACGGTTTGCTTCGAGCGATTGGCTCGTGGCGACGCTGTGGTTGACGGGACCGGTTTGAGGCCGGAGTTCGCTGAAAAGGTGTTGGGGGACATTCGTGAACGGGCGCTGCGCCGCAGATATGAATTACTGAAGCCGCTCGTGATAAGCGGAGAGGCGAAACCCGATCAAGCGACTGAATTCCGCGAATTGGCCGGAAAATTAAAGGGGAGGAGATAGGATTTGGACGAAAATGTTAATGTCCTGGATGAGATAAAGGACGAGGTTAGCGCGGATGTTAGTGTGGATTTGGACGAGCCGGCGCGGGATTTGGAAGATACACTGGAGGTTTTGGACTCCTCGGTAGAGCCGGTGACAGCCGAGATGCCGGTCGAGGAGATGATGGACTACATAGAGAGCATCAAGGATCTTCTCCACACGGGCAGAGAGAAAGGATTCGTGACCTATGAGGAGATAGAGAAGAAACTGCCCAAGGAGATTCTGTCGCCGGAAATACTGGACAATATCTATCTCAACATAATGGAACTGGGGATTGACGTCGTTGACGAGCCGAAAGCAAAAGACGAGATCGAGGACGAGGCGATACCGTTTTTATCCGGCAAGGACGACGCAGCGCTGGACGAACTACCGCTGTCCGACCCAGTCCGCATGTATCTCAGGGAGATAGGCAAAATATCTCTTCTGACCGCCGAAGAGGAAGTGGAGCTCGCCAAGGGCGTTGAAGCCGGGGATCTCAAAGCGAAATCTCATCTCGTGGACGCCAACTTGCGCCTCGTGGTCAGCATCGCGAAAAAATATATAGGACGTGGAATGTTGTTCCTGGACCTTATACAGGAGGGAAATCTGGGGCTTATCCGCGCGGTCGAGAAATTTGACTACCAGAAGGGTTTTAAGTTCAGCACATACGCGACTTGGTGGATACGCCAGGCCATAACGAGAGCCATCGCCGACCAGGCCAGAACGATACGCATACCCGTCCACATGGTCGAGACTATAAACAAACTGATACGCATTTCCCGTCAGCTTGTGCAACGCTTGGGCCGCGAACCAACGGCGGAGGAGATAGCCGCCGAGATGGATATATCTTCCGAGCGCGTGGAAGAAATCCAGCGCATAGCTCAGGAGCCGGTGTCGCTGGAGACTCCGATAGGCGAGGAGGAGGACAATCAGCTCGGTGATTTCCTTGAAGACAAGGAGATGCCGAATCCGGAGGAGGTGGCCGCGGGCCTCATACTCCGCGAACAACTGGAGGAGATGCTGGCCGACCTCGGCGAGAGGGAGCGTGAAGTGCTGCGCCTCCGCTTTGGCTTGGAGGATGGCCACGCCCATACGCTTGAGGACGTAGGCAAGCGCTTCGGAGTGACGAGAGAGCGCATCAGGCAGATAGAAGCAAAAGCGCTGCGCAAACTGCGTCATCCGAGCAGAAGCAGAAGGCTGAAGGATTTCCTGGACTAGCGGTCCGGCAAACGCATGAAGCGTTTGCCGAATTGAGAATGGAGAATTGACAATTGACAAATATTACTTGTCGCGGGACTCGCGAGGATGAGGGTTGACAGATTTCTTAAACTTTCCCGCCTCGTAAAGCGCAGGGCTATGGCGGCGAAGATGGTGTCAGTAGGGGCCGTCAGGCTGAACGGTAAACCGGTTAAACCTTCCGTGGACGTTAAGGCCGGCGACAAGATAGAGGTGGCTTTCCCGCGCAGGCTGATTACAGCCGAGGTTTTGACTGTCGATGAAGTAGTTTTGAAACGCGGGGGCGCATCGTGCAAGATTGCCGGGGACAGGCGCCTGGTTGAGAACGAATTGCCCTGGCGGATGGGAGATGAGCGGCAATGAGTGAAATAGTAGGCGTCCGCGGACGCGAGATACTGGATTCAAGGGGAAACCCCACCGTCGAGGTGGAAGTGTGGCTTGACAATGGCGTCATCGAGAGAGTCGCCGTCCCAAGCGGCGCGTCAACTGGGTCGTTCGAGGCGATAGAGCTCCGTGACGGCGGCGCCAGATATGGCGGCAAGGGAGTATTGAAGGCCGTCGATAATGTGAACAATGTGATAGAACCGGAGCTTTTGGGGTTGGATCCCTCCGACCAGGCCGGCATAGACAGCCTTATGATAGAACTCGACGGAACGGAGAACAAGAGCAAACTAGGCGCTAACGCGATACTCGGTGTGTCGCTCGCCGCAGCGCGCGCGGCCGCTGCCGACCACGATCTGCCGCTTTATGCTTATCTTGGGGGACTTGGCCCGTATCTGCTGCCGACGCCGCTGATGAATGTGGTGAACGGCGGAGTTCATGCGGACAATAACCTCGACTTTCAGGAGTGCATGCTTGTCCCCCACGGAGCGTCCACATTTGCGGAGGCTCTCAGAATGGGAGCCGAGACCTATCACGCGCTCAAGGTGATACTGAACAAATCGGGACATCCAACGGCTATTGGGGACGAGGGAGGATTTGCCCCGAACTTCAAGAGTAACTCGGAAGCGTTTAAATATCTGACGGACGCTATCTCGGAGGCCGGTTACGAGCCGGGCGTGCAGATAAGCCTCGCCATGGACGCGGCTGCGAGCGAATTCTGCCGGGACGGTAAATACGACCTGGCAGGGGAGGGCAGAAAGCTCTCTGCGGGCGAGCTGGTTGATTATTACGCCGAAATTTGCTCCAAGTTCCCAATCATCAGCATCGAAGACGGAATGTCCGAGGAGGACTGGGACGGCTGGGAGCTGCTTACGAAGAAACTCGGCGGCGCCGTCCAGCTTGTCGGTGATGACATTTTTGTCACCAATCCGCTCCGCTTCGAGCGCGGCATCAGGAGCGAAGTGGGAAACTCCATTCTTGTGAAGCTCAATCAGATAGGGACCCTGTCGGAAACATTAAAAGTCATATCAATGGCCAAGACGTCGGGCTACAGCGCCGTGATCTCCCACAGATCCGGCGAAACCGAGGACACTTTCATAGCCGATCTTGCCGTGGCTGTAGCGGCCGGTCAGATAAAGACCGGCGCGCCTGCGCGAACCGACAGGACGGCCAAGTACAATCAGTTGCTGCGCATTGAGGAATCCCTCGGCGACACGGCGAAATACGCCGGTATCTCCGGCGTGAAGTGCAAAAATTAAATTATTTTAGGAGGCGACTAAGAGTTGAAGCAAACAGTATCTGTCAGTGGACTTCCGGCGGCTTTAGGCCCGTACAGCCATGCGGTATGGGCGGGGGATTTTCTGTTTTGTTCCGGGCAGGTCGGGATCGATCCGAAGTCCGGGGCTCTCGCGGGGGATGACGTTGTATCTCAGGCTCGTCAGGTACTCGAAAATATCCGGGTTCTGATCGAATCGCAGGGGCTGAAACTCACCGACGTGGTCAAAGCGACAGTGTTCCTCACGGACATGGGCAACTTTAAAGCGGTGAACGAGGAATACGCGAAATACTTCGGTTCCGAATCGCCCGCGCGCTCCTGCGTGGCGGTCGTGGCACTGCCCGCGGGCGGCCTGGTCGAGATCGAGGTAATAGCCCACCGGTAAAATTAGAAAAAACGGGCGGATAACCTGTCTCCGAAGGGAGACAAATCAAGCGGAAAGTGGGTTCAAAAGGTCGATATATACTTGAATTTTATCGGCAGCTTCGATTTTCCGCTTCCTGAAAAAACTGCCTAGGAACTTGAAGCCGAGCGCAAACTAGACGAAAAATGCCGTATTGCTCGCGAAAAACAGCGCGAATACCGCGCGCGTATGAAAACGAAAAAAGCTGCGTGACAACGGGACGGGTCTCAAGCCGGCCCGTTTGTTCGTTATCACTAAACGTCACCCTTACGCTCGCGGAATATATATTCCGATATGAGGTGCGGCGCGATTTTTAGGCCGTGCTCCCGTTCGAGAATCTTCGACATTGCATATACGCTTTTATCCCGCCATGCTTACAAGACCGGACATGGCTAGGACAATGAGCGTCATGACGAAGATCGAGACGCCGCAATAGAAGTATTCCTTTTGCCTGCTGAATGACCAAGCCGCAGGGATCAATGCCCACAGAGTGACGCTGCATCCCAATGCCAAGCCCAAGGTGGCAAAGCCATCCGGCGTAAAGATGTTTTGAAAGAATAACCGCCAATAATCTCCTGTCTTGAAAGGAAGGCCAGCCACCGCCCATATTTCGGTTGGGTTTTTCCCCTCAAAAATTGTCCCGAATAACAAGTTGGGATTTAAGAGGTTTTTATCGGGGAAAAGTAAGATCAATACAGGCGCGAATAAAGCGATCACGCAAGATACGATCGTAATCCAATGCACCACGATGCCGTAATATTGCTGAGCTTTATCAGGCCATACTGGCTGCTTGCTCATTTTTACGCCCTCCTCTTCTGTTTTCTTTGCACATGAAATATTGCGAATGCATCCATAACCATGATAAGCAGGAAAACACCCAGTGATATTTCCCCCGGTATCTTTTGCATCAACGCAAGTTTTGCAAGGCCGTCGGTGATCAGGCCGAAACTAGTAAAGATCATGATCCCGATGAGGATCATCCGCACCACCGTGACCTTAGCCCTGACCAGAGCAAGAGCGCCGAGATAGCCGCCCACCACCTGCCCCGACAACCAGGGCAAGACGAAGAGGGGAATGATGCCGCCAGCCAGTATGTACGGCCAGACAGCCACACAGTCCACCATCCCTAGGATGATTCCGCTGTTGGCCGCCGCCACTTTCAACGGAACGCCCAATCCCAGATTTTGTACCGGCGTAATCGCCCATCCCGCGCCCATTCCGAAAAATCCGCCCAGAAACCCTACGCCTAAAACAAGTGCTAGTCCTAAAAGAATCCGGGTGATTTTATACGTATACACCTTACTGTCCGACTCTTCATAGTAAGTGTGTTCCAACCTCATCCAATTTGTGATCGAGTCTACCTTTTGGATATTTGGCCACTCCAATTTTTTGCCCCCCACAAAAAAATACACAGCTACCCCCATCAGAATACCCCCAAGGACGATCCGGGTCACGCCCTCCCCAGTGTTACCGAACGCGTTAGCGACAATGATAGCCGACTGTGCTCCAAATAACGCCCCAATCCCCTGACTTACGGTCAGTGTAATACACATCTTAAAGTGTCCAAGACCATTTTTCATAAAAATACCTGTGGATATCAGCCCGCTGAACATAGCGACGATTAGTCCCGTTGCCCGGATTACCACGCCGTTGACAGGCGTAAAGGCCATCATCACCGGCGTGAAAATAACGCCGCCGCCAATACCAGCTATGACCGCCACCATTGCGATGGAAAAGCTTATAAGGAAAAACGCGAGTAACCAAAGGATGATCGCTCCGTTGCCCATCTCACCCCCAACCGGAGCTTGCGGCAAAAACGAGATAATAGCAAGTCCCACATAAGAGAGTATAACAGCGGACAACATGATGATGAATTCGAGCCACGGCGGCTGAAGGTACTTGTTTTTTTTCACAGAGTTTTGTATACCGTCCTTAATTCTGAATGATGATGACTATTCATACACGAGCGACGACTCAGAATGATAGGGAGAGGCTCGCGTAGTCGAATTTTTATTTTAGTTCGTTTTTTCAATCACTCGTAGCTTTCTCACGGTATGCGCATACCTGTATATGCCGAGGATCAGAAACAACGGCGACAGGACAACGAACGCGAATCCTATCACTGTCGCTGCTGAGCCATCCACAAACTTGATAATTGCAGCACCGGCCGAAAAGACCCCTATGAATGTACGAAGATAAGCGAGTAGTGTTCGCTCGTTGGCCAGAATGGTGCGATCCAAGGCTAAATGGTCTCGCAGGATCATTTCTTCCGAGAATTTTTCGTAATTCTTCAGCAATGCATCCTCACCTCTATAATTTTTTATGAGTCAAGGCACATAACCAATGGACTCAGCTCTGTAAACCAAGTCTCTCATATTGCTCATGAGGCGCGTCAGATTCATCTAAAAGTCGTTTCAACTCACGGACCATACGCGCCTCGTTTTCCGGATCTTCCAGCGGTTTTTTCTGTTCTGGATCGGATATCAAATCAAACAAGAGATTTCCGGTTTTTTCTTTCATGACAATATCGCTGTCACTATCCATCACCGACGTTACCTTCATCAATGGGCATCCTTTAGTAAAAGAAAACCCGGGATGTCGTTCCATGGTTCGCATTTCTTCCACTGAAAACATACTGCGCATATGCGTGGGCATAAGCGTATAATTGTACAGCGGTTCGTTGCTTTCCGTATAGTCGCGCATATAAACATATTTGCCATCCGTTATGTTCACATGCCCGCCATGTAGTCCAAATAAGGCAAATTCCCGTACAGGCTTGTCGCTTTTCAGCACCGGAAGCAGGCTTTTCCCCCGCATATCCCCCGTGGGGGAGAGGCCATGAAAATCCATGATCGTTGGCGGGAGATCAATAGTCTGAACCAAAGCGCTTCTGCGCGCGCCGGCACGCTGTACGCGAGGATCCCAGATAAACAGAGGGATATGGACGATTTCATTGTATAAAGGATGGACGCATTTTGCCCATGAATCATGCTCGCCAAGAAGAAATCCATGGTCTGTGCATACAACCAGCGAGGTGTTCTCCCACATGCCGTGCATATCCATATAATCTAAAACACGACCTAAATAGGCGTCACACATACTAAGCAAAGCGGCGTATTCATAACGGCAGTGTTCCACCGCATCTTTTGGTTCAGTGACCCTTCCGTATTCCGGCCAGTTGAACGGAGGTCCGCCGTAAGCATGGGGATACATATTCCGGTATTTTTGCGGCGCGATGAACGGCTCATGCGGGTCAAAGGTTTCCAGATGCAAAAACCAATTGTCATCATTCTTGTTTTTTTCCAAAAACTCCAGACCTAATCGAAACACTTTTGCTTGCGGGAAGTCGTCTTCGCAACTAACGTAACTGCGGTTGACAATATCCTGCCGCCACATCCGGCCGAAGTGCGGAGGGACTTCAGGGTCCCTGACGTGCGCCTTCCAGCAATCGCCCTCCTGTCCTCGAACGATTTCCCATGTGTTATATCGGTGATGATAGGTGGCTCCTCCGTCTTCCCAGTAATGCTGATGATCGCTGATCAGATGGGTATACACTCCGGTCTTCTGAAGCAATTCAGGCAATGAATCGTCAAAGGGTTCGAGCGGTCCCCAGCTCCTGTGCAGGAAATTATACCGTCCGGTGTGAAGCTCACGGCGCGCGGGCATACATGGCAGGCTGCCCGCGTAGCATGTGTCAAGGGCAACGCTTTTTTGAGCTAAGCGTGTAAAATTAGGCGTGACTGCCCAATCACATCCATACGGTTCCAGCATACGGCGGTTCAATGAATCAAACATAAGTAGTATTGTCCTCATAATTCCTGTATCCTCCCAATAATAATGAATTTCTTACCACCAGCGGATCAATTCGGTTACATGGTTCCGCAACTGAACAAATTCAGTCGCCGCAATATCTCTTGGTCTGGGAATGGAGTTGGTCAGAATTTCCTTCACCTTTGTCGGTTTATTTGTCAAAACCATGATTTTTTCCCCGAGATAAACCGCTTCCTCAATATTATGAGTAATAAACAGCACGGTCGTCCCGGTTTTCTGCCAGAGCCTTACCAGTTCATCCTCCAGTTTATAACGCAACTCGATGTCCAACTGCGCGTAAGGCTCATCCATTAACAAAAGTTCCGGTTTTGTGGCAAATGCGCGGGCAATAACCACACGCTGCAACATACTGGCGGATAATTGCCGTGGATAGTATTTCCTGTATTCGTTCAGTCCTACCATCTCCAAAACCTCGTCTACGCCAGCCCTTTTTTTCGCATCGGAAACGCCCTTTATATCCAGGCCAAAAGATACGTTTTTTTCCACATTCAGCCACTGCATCGTAGAGTTTTCCTGGAAAATGTAAGAAATATTGTGTTTTTTCAAATCTACCGGTTCATCATCTATGAGAATTTCGCCGCTTGTGATGTCATACAGTTTTGTAACGCTGTTCAGGAACGTGGTTTTTCCACAACCAGTGGGGCCGACGACACACAGCAATTCGCCCTGTTTGATGTCAAAAGACACGTCGTCCAGTACCAGCAGGTCGCCGAATTTTTTTGTCAGGTTGCGTACCTTGACCTTAATTCTCTCTTCCAACTCGATCTACCCCCATTACAGCGTTTCATCCATGATGGCGCTGATTTCTTTTCGGATTTTCAGGAACTCGTGATCGACGTAATCCCTTGGGCGGCGGAGATCGATAGAAAACTGTGCTTTAACGCCGGTGGGACATCTGCGCAGAACAACGATGCGGTCGGCCAGATAAATAGCCTCCTCCAGATTGTTGGTGACAAAAACTACTGTACGCTTCTCGCACTGCCAAATGCGCTCCAGTTCCTCCTGCATAAGGTATCTGGTCTGGGCGTCCAAAGCTCCGAACGGCTCGTCCATCAGCATGACCGTGGGTTCGTTGCAGTAAGCCCGAGCGATGCCTACGCGTTGTTTCATGCCGCCGGACAAACTGACTGGGAAAGCATTCTCGAAGCCTGTCAATCCAACCAGGTCAATATAATACTGGGCGCGTTTGCGGCGTTCCTTTTTGGAAATGCCTCGAACCTTGGGGCCATATTCCACATTTCCCATTGTGGTCAGCCATGGAAACAATGCGATCGACTGGTATACCACTCCTCGTTCAGGCCCGGGCCGTAGCACAAGATGTCCGTTAACGTACACGCAGCCGTTGGAAGGTTCTTCCAATCCGGCCAGCATATTTATGATGGTCGTTTTTCCGCATTGGCCCGGTCCGAAAAGGACCAGAAATTCATTTTTAGCCACGTCCAGATTTAAATCCGCTACCACCTGGATGGCTCCCTTTTCGTTGTCGAAGGTTTTAGAGACCTGTTCGCACCGTATCATTATCTGCCGCTCTTGCTCCATTTGCATAAAATATCCTCCAGTTTCCGCATAATAACGGCGAGCAAAAACCCTATGACGCCTATTGCGACGATTCCGATGAGTATCTGCGTGGTATCGTTCATCTCCTGACCATTGATGATTATCCATCCGACGCCTTCGGTCGAACGAACCATTTCGGCGGCTACCACAGTTGCCCAAGCGACCGATACCGCCACCTGAAGTCCGGCAAAAATCGCCGGCACAGAGGAGGGCAGAACGACTGTGAACAGGGTCTGAATATCATTCGCGCCCAGCATTTTGGACGCGCCGATCAGGGTTTTGTCCGCCGACCGGGCGCCGTCGTAAGCGTTGAGAGTGATGTTGTTGAACGATGCCAGAAAAATCAGAAAGTACTTGCCGGATTCCCCGAGTCCAAACCATAAAATAGCCAGAGGTATCCATGCAATGGGCGGAATCGGGCGAATCATTTGATATATTGGATTTATCACTGCAGCGGCAATTTTGCTCCATCCCATAAAAATGCCTATCGAGACGCCCGCGATCACAGCCAGCGCATAGCCGACCATCACTCGGGACAGGCTCCATCCGATGTGCCCCAGAATTGAGTGTCTGCCAATTGGGTTGGAAAAGGTATCAAAAATGCCCGAGATGACAGTCCATGGGCCGGGCATCATTTTGCCCAGTTCAGTCCCGTCTGTCCCAAAATGCCACAGCAAAAGAAAAGCTCCAATGGAAAACGCCGCCGCGCCAATGGCTCTGAATCGGTAAAGAAACCTGACCACCATCACCATCGGCCCCCTTTTAAAACAGTCTTTTCCAGAAGACCCAGCAACCATGTGAGGAAAGCTCCGATAGTGCCAATGGCAATCATTCCAGCAATTATAACGTCTGGACGAAAGAGCCCCCGGGACTGCTGGATCATGAAACCCAGTCCCCGTGTGGAAGCAAGCAGTTCGGCCGCCACCAGCGCGGTCCACGAAGCCCCGAGGGCAACTCTCATACCTGTCAGAACCATGGGCAGGGAAGTAGGTATGGCTACTCGTAAAAGCATTTGAGAATTGGAGGCGCCAAACGTCTGGCCGACCCAAAGATGAACCTGTTTAGTTTGTCTGACCCCGGAATATGAATTGACTATGCAAGCAATCAGGGCGGTCATAAAAATGACCATCGCTTTGGACATTATGCCGATCCCAAACAACATGATCATAATGGGTATCCAGGCAATGCCTGGGATGGGCCGCAACAGATCGAATAATGGCCGCACGAACATGTCCAATGTTTTGTACCACGCCATAAGAATGCCGAGAGGAATACCAACGATCAAGGCCATAACATATCCCGTCAACGCGATTTGCAGGCTTGAAGCCATGTGTTGGATCATAGTGGCGCCATCAGGCGCTGGATCGTAGAGTTTTACGATAAAGGTTTCGGCTACCTCTATTGGACTTGGCAGCGTAGACGGGTGCGTAAGTTTCAGGCCATCGGTCAACAGCCACCAAATACCCAGAAAAACAAAGATGGAGAGCGCGGAGATAAGCGCGTATTTCTTGTCATTTTTCTTCTTATCCATAAAGGACACCTCAAATCGCGCGGCGACGCGCATCGTTTGCATAACGCGCGTCGCCGCAATAGGCCGTTATCGGTCGACTGCGAAATCTATACCCAGAGCCTCCTTGATAATATCATCCGCAAAAGATGCCTGCACATTCGGGAAATCGCGCGGTCGTATTTTGCCGTCCGTCACAAAGAATCCTGCGATCTCGGTCATCCCCATGCCGAAGACATAATCCGGCTGGGTCATATTTCCCGCGTAAATGTATTCGCGGACTAAAATCTCGCTGGCCAAAGCGCTTTCAGTGTACTGCTTGCCATTCTCGTTGAACCATCTCAAAGAAAACTCAAATCGTGTATTGTAGTCTTGAAGTTCCTCTTGCGCCTTATAGGTGGCGCGGATAAATCGCACCAGTTCCTCACGGCGATTGTTGTACATGTCATCGGTACAGAAAATGCCATCCATCAGAGTACTTTCAGTAGCGTCCTCAAAAGTAGCCGCGCAGATATAGCCGGCTTCCTCGGCTTGAAAAGAAAACGGCGGATTGAGGGTAGCGGCATCTCCTTCGCCTGACATGAAAGCCTGATAGGCCGGTCCGAATTCCATATGCACATGCTCATAATCCGCGCTTGAAAGGCCGAATTGCTGAGCCCACCGGATCGCATTAAACTGTGAGGCTGTCCCGAGCGGGCCGATGATCTTCAGACCGCGTATCAAATCGACGCTGCCATACATGTCCGGTTTACCCGCGATTTGACCCTTTGCGCTCAGGAGTGGACTGTCCGGTCTGACATAGATACCCATACCTCCGGTGGTATTAATCTCGCCGACCCATTTTGCCCGTCCGTTAGCCAGCGAGTATACCGAAGCCAAGCCGCTGACCGCCACGTCGAGCTGCCCTGCCGCGTATGCTTCGTTGATGGGAACGCCTGTTGCAAAGAGAATGATTTCAACGTTCAACCCTTCATCGGCGTAATACCCCTTTTCATACGCATACTGTACCGGCACGCCCATGCTCAACGCCATAGTACCCACAATCAGCTTCGGTGCTGCGGTCGCGCAACCCGCCATGATAGCTGTCAATAGCATAAAGGACAACAGAACGGAAATAACTCGCTTTTTCATCACTAACATCCTCCTAAATTATTATTTGCGTGTACGTACACGCTTATGTTTCAATATAACATAAAAGAAATATTTGTCAAGAACTTGAGCTACCTTATTACATCTTTTCACTAGCTTTCACTAGCTTTTTGTCCTTGACTTATTATTGTGATTTATCTAAAATTATTGCGTTATACGTGTTCGTAAACACATATTACTTTGTTGAAAGGTGCGTTTTAATGCCCGCTACAATCAAACGAATTGCGGAACTGGCTGGTGTATCAATAGGTACTGTCGACCGCGCTTTGCACAACCGCGGAAGAGTGCGCCCGGAAGTCGTAAAACGAGTGTTGGAGATCGCAGATCTCCTTAATTACAAGCCAAACAGTATAGCGAAGTCCCTTGCCATACGCAACCGGAAGCTTAAAATTGCCTTGATCCTCCATATTGAGCGTAATACTTTCTGGGATATGATTCTGGAAGGCGTCGAGCAGGCGGCTCATGAGATACGGGATTTCGGTATTTCAGTTGTGATCAAGCGCGGATGCAATTTTGACCATTCCGTCCAGCTCGATCTCATCGATGAGGTCGTGGCTAATGGTTTCAACGCTTTGGCGATCGTGCCCATCAACCACCGGGGCGTGAAGCAGAAACTGACGGAACTGCACGAGCGGCAATTTCCGGTTGTTTTTTTAGGTGCCTTACTGGAAGACTCGCCCAGCTTGAGTTATGTGGGTTGCAATTACGCCTCGGCGGGCAGGATCACAGCCGGCATCATAAATATCATCGCAGGCGGAGCTGGAAAGCTCCTGGTGTTTTCGCCCAGCTTTCAAATGTTGGGGCATCAACATCGCATTGAAGCCTTACGGGACAGACTGGAAAAATATTACGGCGGGATAACCGTGCAAAAAGTTATCGAAATGCCTGACGATGACATATATAGTTACAACGAAACTAAGAACGCTTTCGCGCAGTTTCCCGATACGGATATCCTCATATGTCCAGGCGCGACCTCCACCAGAGGTATGTTGCAGGCGTTGAATGATCTGAGTCTCTATCAGAAAGTGAAAGTGGTTGTGTATGACTACTCCGAAGAGGTGCGAAAAGGGCTTGAGGAGGGAGGTATTCTTGTCGCTATAACTCAAAACCCACAACATCAGGGTTATCGCGCGATCAGGATACTTTTTGAGTACCTCACTGCTGACACCATACCGTCCTACCATAATTATGTGCAAACACAAATCATCCTGCGGGAAAGTGTAAATGAGATCATTCAGGATGCCTGAACTCTATCGATAGCCGAAAAAATTTACAGGAGAATCGAATGAAACGCTTGCTGCTGTTGATCAAGCCCGTTTCCGGAAACTGCAATATGCGATGCCAATACTGTTTTTATTGCGATGTAGTCAGCAGTCGGGGAGTGCAAAACAGCAGAACCATGTCCTATAAAACATTGGAAATACTGGTGCGCAACGCTTTATCCGAAACTACGGAAATGTGTTTATTCGGCTTTCAGGGCGGAGAGCCTACGTTAGCCGGTCTTGATTTTTATCGAAACTTGATCCGACTAGAGCAGAAATACAATGTTAACAGGGTTTTCATCAGACATTCGATACAGACAAACGGGCTCTTGCTTAATGACGAATGGGGAACATTTTTGGCGGAGTACGATTTCCTAACCGGCATTTCAATAGACGGACCAAAATCTGTACACAACACTCTGCGTACCGACGCAAATGGAAAAAAAACGCATAAACAATGTATTTTCGCAACTCGCTTGCTGTCAAAGCATAAAGCCAAATATAACATTCTGTCAGTGGTAACCCGACAGCTTGCCACTCATCCCGATCAGGTATATCACTTTTATAAAACACAGGGATTTCGGCATTTGCAGTTGATTCCCTGTCTGGATGGTCTGAGAGAAGCGCGCAATTCTCATTTGTATTCGCTGGACAGTAAAAGGTACGGAGATTTTTTGTGTCGCCTGTTCGATCTCTGGTATGATGATTTTGTTAAAGACGATTATTATTCTTTCCGGAATTTTGACAATTTCATCTATATGTTGGCCGGGTATCCACCGGAGAATTGCGCGACGTCAGGCGCATGTAGTGTCAATCCACTCATTGAGGCGGACGGCAGCGTATACCCATGTGACTTTTACGCGCTGAATCGGTACCGTCTTGGAAGCGTTTATACGCATAGCTTTCATGAAATGCTTTCAGGCGGCGTTGCGGAGGAATTTGTCGGCGCTTCGCGGTCTGTTCATGCCGAATGTTGTAAGTGTGAGTATGGTTTTATATGCAAGGGAGGATGCCGGAGAGATCGGGAACCTCCCAATGGCGATAGATTAGAATTAAATTATTTTTGCGCTTCTTACAAACAGTTTTTCAAACATGCGTTACCGCGTATGACTGACATAGCGGCACATATGCGGATCGAACGAGGGTAATATAAAAGACCTGTCGGCATACGCCCGCGTCCTTACCGAAAAACGCCGCGCCGATTCTCCGAAGGAAAACCAACCGTGATCGGCATCATAGGCGACCCAAGATGCGACGGCAAAAGCAACTTCGAGACCTTAATCACTTATTGTGAAAAAGAGGACCGCTCCGCATACACCGGCACTCAAAATATTCATTTCAAGGAGCCCTATCGATGACCGGTTTCCCGATGGATATGCTAAAACATATTTATTAATTTTTTTGTGTTCACGACGGGAAGGGCGTTAATCGCCCGCCTTATCCGCGCCGACACCGCGCCGACTGTGTACTTGAGCAAAAAGTGATTTACTTGTAAAATAAAGGCGCAGAGACTTTTAGGAACCGCTGAATAAATAACCTTCGGCTCCGAGCATCGTATATTTGCCCGGAGAACATTTATTCAGCGATTCCTTGGCGAAACAATTTTTTCACTTGATTTCGCAGCATGATGTACCTTGACAAATTTATACTGATGAGGTGATAGAGAAGATGGATCTTGCAATGATCGGAATTTTTTCAGTGATTGCAGGCGTTGTTGTCGGCATTCTCGCTAATAAGGCGCTTCAGGGCAAAAAACAGGAAGGCGTCGTATCGAAAGCCGAAAAACTGCTGGAGGAAGCCGCGAACAAGGCCGAACAGGCGAGGAAGGACCTGATGGCCGAGACGCGCGACGAAATACACCGCCTGCGCCAGGAAGTCGATAAGGAAACGAAGGAACGACGAAGCGAAATACAGCGCACCGAGCGTAAACTCGAACAGAAAGAGGAGTCGCTCGACAAAAAGCTGGAGAACGCGGCAAAACGCGAAGATGAGTTCCGGCAGAAGCTGGAGGAAATCAAACAGCGGACCGACGCCATCGCGAAAAAGGAGAACGACCTAATCAAGAGGCTCGAAGAAATTTCGCAAATGTCGAGGGACGAGGCTAAACAACTTCTTTTATCCGAGGTTGAAACGGAAGCAAACCACATTATAGGTTTAAGGCTTAAAGAGATGGAGGAGCGCGCGAAGCGCGACGCCGACAGAAAAGCGCAGGAGATAATCTCACTCGCGGTGCAGCGGTGCAGCGTTGACTTCACATCAGAGATAGCGGTTAGCGTCGTGCAAATACCATCCGATGAAATGAAAGGCCGGATAATAGGCAGAGAGGGAAGGAACATAAGGACATTTGAAACGCTAACCGGAGTTGACCTGATTGTTGACGACACTCCCGAGGCCGTAACGCTGAGCTGCTTCGACCCGGTCCGCCGCGAGGTGGCCCGCCTTTCGCTGGAGCGGCTGATTCAGGATGGCAGGATACACCCGACGCGCATTGAGGAGATCATAGAAAAGGCAATAAGAGACGTGGACATGCAGGTGATTGAAGCGGGAGAAGAAGCCCTTCTCGAAGCGGGCGTCAAACACATACACCCGGAGCTCGCGAAGATAATCGGTTCCCTGCGTTTCAGAGCAAGTTACGGACAGAACGCCCTTCACCACAGCCTGGAAGTTGCTCATCTCTGCGGACTTTTCGCGGCCGAGCTCGGGCTCGATGAGAGCCTTGCCAAAAGAGCCGGACTGCTTCACGATATAGGCAAAGCGGTCGACCACAAGGTAGAAGGGCCTCACGCCCTGATAGGAGCTGATCTCGCGAAACGCTACAACGAAACGCCGGAAATAATCAACGCTATCGCGGCCCATCATGAGGACGAGGAGCCGGGGTCCCTTTTCGCGCTTCTGGTGGCGGCGGCGGACGCGGCAAGCGCGTCGCGCCCCGGAGCCCGCAGGGAGAGTCTCGACGCGTATGTAAAACGCCTCGAAAAACTTGAGGAGATAGCGAACTCCTTCGGAGGCGTAAACAAAGCATACGCGATACAGGCCGGACGCGAGATTCGGGTTGCCGTGTCGCCCGAGTCGACCGACGAGGGGGAAATGCAAAAACTCGCGTATGATATTGCCCGCAAAATAGAATCCGATATGAAATACCCGGGACAGATAAAGGTCACGCTCATACGGGAGACCAGAGCCGTGGAATACGCAAGGTAAGCTCCAATGAGAATCATGTTCGCCGGAGACGTCTGTGGACGAACAGGCAGGAACGCGCTCCGGGAAAGCCTGCCCATTCTTCGCCGTGAATTCGGCCCGTTCGACTTTGTTATCGTGAACTGTGAGAACGCCGCCTCGGGTTTCGGCATAACGGAAAAAGTGATGAACGATCTGTTTGATTTGGGAATCGACGTTATGACCTCCGGCAATCACATTTGGGACAAAAAAGAATTTCTGCGCGTGCTCGATAAGGAGCGCAGGGTGCTCCGGCCGGCGAATTATCCTCCCGGCGCTTCCGGAACCGGATACGGCGTCTTCGGGCATAAGGGCCTTCGCTTGGGTGTCATTAACCTTCAGGGCAGAGCTTTTATGAATCCAATCGACTGCCCGTTCAGAAAATCCGACGAAATTCTGAGCGATATGGACGCCACATCGATTTTCGTGGATTTTCACGCGGAAGCAACCGCCGAGAAGGTGGCGATGGCGTTGTATCTCGACGGTCGGGTTTCGGCAATAGCCGGAACCCATACGCACGTTCAAACCGCGGACGAATCGATACTGCCGGGCGGCACCGCTTACATAACGGACGCGGGCATGACCGGAGGCCACGGCGGCGTAATCGGCAACAGCTACGAATCGGTGATCCCGAAATTTTTAAACGGAACGCCAAGCAAATTTGAAATAGAGCGAAGCAAGCCCCGAGCCCAGGGAGTGATAGTGGATATCGACAACGAGTCCGGACGGGCGCTCGACATCCAAAGGTTCAACATCCCTGTCGGGGAACAGTAAATAAAAAGGAGTCTGTGTTAAAACACAGGCTCCTTTTTTTTTTTACGAAAAATTTGCCGCTGCTCGCTGCTATGCAGGTCGGATAGTATCGTAATGCTTGCTTACCCGCAAAACAATTTCGTGGTCTTCCGGAAGCCCGCACACTTTTGCGGTTGCCTTGACGATACCCAAATCACGGATATACTCCTGTATCAGTTGCGCGTTTTTATCAGATGGCTCATCGTACGCCATACCGTTGGCAATAGCCATAATAAGGGCTTTGGGATCTATGCCGTATTTAACGCATAGCATGGCATTTCCCGTCAACCTGTCATAACGCCCAAGCTTACGGATTGGGTCAACCGCCACGCGTGAAATCGAGTCGTCCATCGGTTCGGCGGTCTTCGTCAAAGTGCAAAATTTCCAGATTTCCTCCTCCGGTATGGAGTGTTCAAGGCTCAGGCAGGCAACAGCTTCTTTGAGAACCTCCGATGACAACCGCGAAATCTCAGGATCCGCCGCGGCCTGGTTAATGGTCTTATATCCCTTGACGTAACCCGCGTACGCTATAGTCGCGTGAGGCGCGTTATAAGTGCACAGCTTAATATCCTTCAATTGTTCGACGCCGTCATACAGCTCCATCCATTTCAGCCCGCTCAGGTCCGCGTAAATGGGGGATTGTATCAGCAGCGTGGCGACGACGCCGGTCACGATTTCAAGGGAATAATTGGTTTCGGCGTCTGTGGAGCGGCGTACGATAACGTCACGAACGACGACATTATTCCGAAACCATTGCCGTGTCTCCGCGTCGAGATGTTTGGTAAAATTCTCCTCAACCCAGTCAATGATATGGTTTTTATTTGTGCAGCTCAGAATAGTCAATTTCTTGTCCGGCGCCGTTCGCGCTCTTTTTGTCAGGCATGCCGAAAGATATTCTCCCGCTTCGGGAATGTCTTCGGGATAAATGGCGAGCGCGATCAAATCGGTATTCAGCAATGCCGTTAAACATGAATAGGAATCGTCCGCCAGGTATGCCTCATATCCGGTTACTTTATGGTGAAAGGTTCCGTCGGCCTGATAAAGCGTCACATTGTAACTCCCTCCATTCAACGCTTCAATGACGCGAGGGTCCTTGTCCAGGAAATGAACCCGCCAGCCTCCGGCGGTAAAGGTTTCACCAAGAAATCCCTTGCCTTCTCTGCCCGCGCCTACGATGAAGATAGAATTTTGCGCCATTTACATACCTCCCGTCATGATTGCCGATTACTGACTACTCAAGCCCCAAATACTGTTTCGGCGATGATAAAATACCGTCGATAGCCACGGTGGAAGCGCCCAGGAGCACGGGATCTTCCGAATGATCGATCAGAATCAATTGCGGTTTTCTTGAGAAAACAGGCAGTTCCTTATCCAATACCTTATTGACCTCATCAAGAAGGACATCTCCGCCCTCGGCCAGGATGTCGCTTATTAAAATAACATCCGGATCGAATATAGGGATCAACGACAGAATCCCATATCCCATGTATCGGCTGGCTTCGCGCAATATACCCAGCGCCAGCGCGTCATTACCGCGCACGGCCTCAAAAAAGGCATTGCTTGTGATTGCGGCGCCGGCGCGTAATTTGCTGTCCGGGAAATCGGCGAGCTTGTCGCCGGCTTCTTTTTGTATCGCGGGAAAACTGCAATATGCTTCCAGACAACCCGTGCTTCCGCAAGTGCATTTTCTGCCGTTAATATCAATGGTGATATGTCCCATTTCGGACGAATGGCCGCTTTTTATGGCGAAAATGCGCCCGTTATCAACAACGCCGACGCCGACGCCTTCACTGGCGAGGATATGCAGAAATACTTTGCTGTTATCGAAATTGCTTTTACACCACCAATATCCCAGAGCGCCGGCACTTGCGTCATACTCCGTAAACACGGGCAATGTGACGAGCGATCTTAAATTTTCTTTAAATGGATAGTAACGGCCATCGAATGAATTGTGCCTGTCAATAATGAAAATGTTGCCCATGTCGCGCTGATAGGGTCCCGGAACCGCAACTCCAATGCCTATGATATTAGGGTATTTCTGGCATAGCCCCATTATCATTTCGCCTAAAATGGACATGATGTTGTTGATATTCTCAGCGTTTAACTGCTGTATAGGTACGGTTATGATTTCGCTTTGCGGGTCGTTGCGGAAGTTATAAACACATATTTTTATCTGATTCCAGGATATTTTAACGGCAACCACATTATATCTTGAGTAGTTTAAACTTATCCCAATGGATCGCCTGCCCTTTTTCCCTTCCGTAAAACTGGTCTCCAGCACCACGTTCTTTTCAATAAGAATACGGATTATTTTTGTAATGGAAGCTTGCGTTAAGCCGATAGCTTCGGCAACTTCAACCCGGGAACAGCCTTCGTGCTGTATGAAGTGCCTCAATACGAGAGAACGGTTCATATCCTGTATATCATCAAGATTCTTGCCCGATTTGATCATTAAGTTAACGTCCCTTTTTTTATCTATTAACAAAGTTAAATCGAAAACAATTAAATCGAATTATTTCCATATTGTCAATATCGCGTTATTTAAAAGTTTTCCCTTAAAAGTTTTAAAAAACTCTTGACACATATAACGAAATCATAATACACTCTATTCATCATTATACTATGTTTATTAAAATACTGTGTTAATTCTTGTCTTGTCGGTTATTGTATTCCGTCCGTAAATTTGATATAGAGAAGGAGGTTGACGGCAGCGCCATAATCGGAGCGAAAAAGTACCGCAAAATCGTATACGTAAAAATTAAGGAGGAAAAAAAAATGACAAAAAAACTGTTAGCTTGTTTTGTTGCCGCTTTTCTCGTCGTAATGATGGCCTCGGCGCCGGCTTTCGCCGCGCCAAACGATGAAGATATCCGTATCGTTTTTGTGCCGAACGGAGTTGCAGATTTCTGGACCATTGTGGCCGGCGGTTTTATGCACGCGGCCCAGGAGGCGGGTATCAGGGCGGACATCATGTGGCCCGATCAGGAGGAAGCCGGCCGGCAGGTTGAAACAATGTATGACGCGATTAACTCCAGACCCAACGCGATCGTTAATTCCCCGATGGCCGCGGACGCGATGGTTCCGGTGTACCAGGCGGCGAAAGATGCCGGTATTCCCGTCATATCGGTTGACAATATAATTTCCACCAGCGATTACGTGGCGGCTTTTAAGACCGATAACAGAGAGGCCGGCGCGGCGGCCGCCGAACAGTTGGCACAGTTGATGGGCGGAAAAGGGAAGGTCCAGATGTTCGTCGGTTCCTTGTCCAGTTCGTCAAACTCCGACCGCGTTTCAGGCTTTTCGAGGCATATGAGATTTACCTATCCTGAGATTGAAGTGTTGGGCGTGCTTTTCAGCGCGTCTGACGGCGCTCTCGCGGCGAGCCAGACGGTTGACATTATCACTGCCAACCCGGACCTCAACGGCATTTTCGCCGTTGACGAAACCCGCACTTCGGGCTGCGGAAGCGGCTTGATATCGATCAACCGTGAAGACGTCGCCCTGGTTGGTTTCGACGCGAACAGGGATACGGTTGCGTTGATGGAAACCGGCGTCGTAAACGCTTTGGTCGTGCAGCAGCCTTTCCAGATGGGATACATGGCGTTTCAGGCAGCCCTGAAGGCAGTAAGGGGAGAAGATGTGCCTCACGGTGTCGTGGATACCGGATGCACTGTCGTCACGCCTGAGAATATGAACGACGAAGAAATGCAGAAGCTGCTGTTCCCGCTGGATCACATCTCTTAGCGAATCAGTTTTCTCTCCGCCCGGCGGGCCTTTGCCGGATTCCGCCGGGCGGGGTCAAATTAGGGGGTAAATAAGCAATGCCTCTGTTGAGGATGGAAAACATAACGAAGACGTTTCCCGGAGTCACGGCGCTTGACGACGTAAATATCGACGTCAATGAAGGCGAAGTGCATGCCCTCGTGGGTGAAAACGGAGCCGGAAAATCCACGCTGATAAAAATCCTGTATGGCGTTTATAAACAGGATATCGGGAATATTTATATTGACGACCGGCAGGTGCATATACATAATGCCGCGCAGGCTATCGGCCTTGGTATCGGCGTTGTATTTCAGGAGCTGAATCTTTGCCATCATCTGGATATAGCAAATAATGTTTTTTTGGGGCGGGTAAAGAACACGCGCGGCGTTATCGACGATAAATGGATGATAAAGGAGACTCGGAAATTACTGACCGACCTGGTTAAACTTGACGTCGAACCGACCCGATTGGTCAAAGACCTTTCCATAGCGGACAGGCAGATGGTGGAGATTGTCAAGGTTATCTCTCACGGGTGCAGAATTGTCATATTCGACGAGCCAACGTCTTCCCTAACATCCAATGAAATACAACATCTGTTCAATATCATTAATAATCTCAAGCGCGGCGGCGTGGGGATTATTTATATATCGCACAGGCTCGACGAACTGGATCATATCGCGGACAGGATCACGGTGCTGCGCGACGGAAAGCATATCGAAACATTAGATTATAAGGACACGGATAAAAACAACATTATCAGGCTGATGGTCGGGCGTGAGATGAAAAACATATATCCGGACCATAAACGTACGGTCGGAGACGTTATTTTCGAGGCAAATGACGTCAGGTATAAGGAAAAGATAAATGTGCGGCATATGAAGGTGCGCGCCGGAGAGATTGTTGGGATGGCCGGATTGGTCGGTTCGGGGCGCACGGAAACGATGCGGGCTATTTTTGGCGCGGATCCGGTGGATTCCAAACAAGTAATTTTGAATGGAAAAGAGCGCGAATTCAGGAATGTTAAAGACGCTATAGACTCCGGCTTTGTTTACCTCACAGAAGACAGGAAGCTTTACGGCATTGCCCTTGGGTTAAACGTGGAGTCCAATATAACTATGGCGTCGCTCGACAAGTTTTCCCGAAAGGGCGTTATAAATGACAAAGAAGCACAGCTAAACGCGAAGAAATTCTGTGATTTGCTGGACATTAAGACTCCCGGCCTCGGCCAATTGCTGAGAAACCTCAGCGGCGGCAACCAGCAGAAGGTGATTGTCGCGAAATGGCTTACGCGCACAGCCAAGGTCATCGTATTTGACGAACCCACGAGAGGAATTGATGTGGGAGCGAAATATGAGATATATAACATCATGAATCAATTGTCGGATGAGGGGATTGGGATTGTTATGATCTCCTCCGACTTGCCGGAAATATTGGGCATGAGCGACCGCGTGCTTGTATTCAGAAATGGGAGCGTAGTGGCTGAATTTAATAAAAACGAGGCGGATTCCGAGAGTATCATGAAATACGCGACAGGCGCGGCGAATCCCCAAAACGTATAGAGGAGCGAATGGAAATGATGGGCGTCTACGAAAAATTTAAAAACAACAGATACCTGAAAACTCTTGGGCCGATTGGTATTCTTCTCTTTATTTTTATATTTATGTTCATTTCAACGCCTACGTTCAGAAGTCCCATGAACATTCTTCAGATATTGCTTTCATCATCAATTTATATACTGCTGGCGATGGGCATGTCTTTTGTCATCATAACGGGCGGAATAGACCTTTCTCTTGGCGCGATCATCGGACTTGTCGGCGGATTGTTCAGTTTTGCGATGATGACCATGCCGTTATGGATGGCTATGATAGTGGGTGTTCTGGTGGGCGTTGCCTGCGGAATCCTCAACGGATTTATGGTAACGGTAATGGGTCTTGCTCCATTTATCGCGACATTGGGCAGCTCCTGGATTTTCCGGGGGATCCTTCTGCTGCTGAATAATGGCGCTATTATCACTGTCCGCGGCGTCATTGACAGAGAAACGCTTCAAACGTTGAACTTTATAGGCAATGGCCGTACCTTTGGCATACCTAACCCAATCTATGTAGTTGTGGTCCTGGCAATCGCTCTCGCGTTTCTATTGAGCAAGACGGTTTACGGCCGCAGCGTATACGCAACGGGAAGCAATCCTGAAGCTGCCCGCATGTCCGGTATCAATATAAGAAGCGTCAAATGGAAAACCTATATTCTCGCCGGAACCCTTGCCGGAATCGCCGGTGTCATATTAATGGCAAGAATGCAGGTGACGCAGCCAAATACCGGCCAGGGATATGAGTTTGAAGGTATTTTCTCTGCCATAATAGGCGGTATCAGTTTTGCGGGGGGCGAGGGCAACGTCCTCGGTGCCGTTGTCGGCGCGGTAATCGTCGCCATTCTCCGAAACGGCCTTAACCTCAATGGAATAAACTCCTTCTGGCAGCAGGTCATTCTGGGCGTATTGGTAATTGTGATCGTATACGTGGATACGCTTAAAACAAAAAAGGCGCGCAACCCCTAAACAAAGGAGAGATTCTATGCATGACATACTGGCAATGGGCGAAACTGTGATTGATTTTACGCCCGCGAATATACAAGATTACCCATTCGCTTTGTACGAGTGCCATGCGGGCGGCGCCCCATGCAATATGATTACCGCCGCAACCAAACTGGGGGCAAAATGCTCGATAATAAGTATCGTTGGGAATGATACCCTCGGGGATTTCCTTATCAAAACCTTAAAAGAGGCTTCTGTTGACACACAGGGTATTGTAATAACCGGCGAGGCCCCGACTGTTTTCGTATTGCTGACTATCGGCGAAGATGGTAATCGCAGCTACGAAAATCCGCAGACAAAAAAGGCAATGGATGTACTGGAATCAAAATATGTTAATTATGATTTGATCGACCAGTGCAAAATATTCCATATAGCCGGGGCCATGTTTAACTCGGATGTATTGCTGAATACCGCGAATATAGCCATAAAGCGCGCGAAAGAAAAACGGAAATTGATCAGTTGCGACGTTAACTGGCGGCTCTTTGCCTGTGACCAGGAGTATCTCAAACGCACATTGGAGCCGATATTGTCTTCATTTGACATACTGAAGGTATCCAAGGAAGAATTGGAGATTCTGTCGGGAAGTGACGATTTGGAGACTGGTATAAAAAAGCTGTATGACTTTGGGATCGACCTCGTCGTGGTTACGTTGGGAGCGGAAGGATGCTGCTATTGTTATGGCGGCGGTTATGGAAAACTTTCCACCTACGATGTTCCGGTGCTGAATACGAACGCCTCAGGCGATATTTTTATGGGAACCATGCTCGCGCAGCTAAACAGGTTAAGCCATCCTCTTTCGCAAATCCCCAGGGAAGCTGTGGAAGAAATTCTGGACATTTCAAATGCCGCCGGAGCCATCTGTGCGTCGCGGAACGGCGCGCTTTCCACCGCTCCGGGCTGGGATGAAATTAATGAATGCAGGTCAAGCAGGCCGTTGTTATGTATATAGCCGTGTTAAGCGTCCGCGTGTATCAGGCGGACGTTAATAATTCGTGACTAAGGTGGTATTGACAAATGAACGCCGTTAAATACGCGCTTGCGGAAATTGAGATCATACGCGGCATTGTGGCCGGAGTTGACAACAATCAAATCGACGCGCTCATTCGTGAAATTGACGCGGCCAAACGTATTTTTGTCGGGGGCGCCGGAAGAAGCCTTCTTTCCATGAAGGGCTTCGCAATGCGCCTGATGCAAACCGGTCATGAAACATATTTGGTTGGCGAGGTTTGTACGCCCAGCGTTCAGCCGGGGGATATTTTGATCGTGGGGTCCGGCTCCGGTGATACGCAGGTGACATTGGATATGGTGATAAAAGCAAAAAAGCATGGGGCGAAAACGGCGCTGATTACAAAAAATAGAGACAGCCGCATTGCAAAAGAAGCGCATTTTATAATCGAACTGCCGAAACCTGATATGGAATTAGGAGACGAGCTGCATGACGAGGCCCGGTTTGTAAAAAACAATCTAGGAGGCAATATCACCGAAACAAGCGTCACGTTTGTCCTTGACGGTTTGATTGCGCGGTTAATGAAGGAAAAAGGATATACCGAAGAATTAATTATGTTTAACCATGCGAATCTCGAATAACGCCGGCGAATATCCGTTTCTGACAATTACGATTTTTGGAGGTTAAATCCATATGTTGATGCAGATAGCCCTTGACAAAATGAATCTTGAGAAAGCGATTGAAATTGTAAAACACGCGAAAGAATATATAGATATAATTGAAGTCGGAACATCTTTGGTGCTGGACAATGGAATGGCCGCCGTCAGATCAATGCGCAAAGAGTTTCCGGATAAAAAAATACTCGCGGATATTAAGATCATGGACGGGGGCGGCGATTTCGCGGAAAAGGTTTTCATGGCGGGCGCTGATATTGTAACCGTGATGGCGGTTACAAATGACGCCACCATCAAAGATGTTGTCAGTATGGCAAAACGCTTTTCGCGCGAGGTAATGACGGACATGATGGCAGTCGGCGACTTCAGGCGGCGCGCGGAGCAAATGGATTCTTTCGGCGCCGATTATATCTGTGTGCATACAGCCCATGACGTTCAAGGCAAGGACAATAACCCTTTGAGTGATCTGAAGATCCTGAAAAGCATGGATATTAAGGCTAAAATCGCGGTCGCTGGAGGGTTGAGACCCGATACGTTAGAGCCGGTGTTATTGCTTGAGCCTGATGTTTTGATTGCCGGTCGGTTTATATATGCAGCGGAAGACCCCGCGCGGGCAACCGTTGAATTTAAGAAAGCCATGCAAAAACGTCCTGTATGAGTATATCAAGCTTGCGGCGCTTGCCAAGCGCGCGGCAGGCTCCCGAACCGCGTGTGATTTTCCTTTTCATGCCCGCAACGTAATTTTTATTGACAAATTTATGCGCGTGAAATAGAATGGCTGATAATCTAATCGTTTAGCTTATTTTGTCTCTAAGGCGGTGCGGCGCTTTGACGACGATAAAGGAAATCGCGAAAATTGCGGGAGTATCCACTGCAACGGTTTCATATGTCATAAACAGCTCAAAAAACGTGGCGCCCGAAAAGCGGAGCCGCGTACTTGACGCCATTGAGCAATCCGGCTACCAGCCCAACCATATCGCGAAAAGCCTGCGCGTGAAGAAAACCAGCACTCTGGGAGTGCTGGTCGAGGATATAATGGGTTTCCCGGTTCCCGCCATCATCAACGGAATATCCGAGCACGCGGAGCAAAACAGCTACCACATACTGCTGAACGATCTCAGGATGCTTGAGAGTTTATTTAATCAATACGATCAAATAGCGCAGCAGAAGGGCAAGGTAAACGAGGCGATTTCCCTGCTGCTGTTTGGGGCAAGGGTGGACGCCGTTATCTATGTCGGCATGTTCGACCGGGACATTTCCGGCATCATAAGCAAGATAGGCAAGCCTCTTGTAATTGCGTACTCGACCACCAGCGATCCCGACGCCTGTTCCGTTACATACGACAACGAGAATATCTCGGCCGAAGCTGTGCGTTACCTTTTTGACTTGGGACACGAACGCATCGCGGTAATAACGGGGCCTGCCGACACGTTTCCGGCGAGGATGCGCATGAGGGGCGTTCAGCAGGCATTTAAGGAAAAAGGATTGATGATGGATAACTCGCTTATAAAAAACGGCGATTGGGAATATGATTCCGGTTACTCTTGCATGACCGAACTGCTTGAACGTGAGTATTGGCCGACCGCTTTGTTCTCGATGAACGACCTAATGGCGGTAGGAGCGATGGACGCGATAAGCGACGCGGGGCTTACAATTCCCGGCGAAATTTCAGTTATGGGGTTTGATAATCGAGAAATTGCCTCTCTTGTGCGCCCAAAACTTTCGACGATTGAAATCGACTTAAAAGGCGTTGGATTGGAGGCGGCAAAAACGGCGCTTAACATGATTCGCGGCGAAAACGTTGAAGAACGCGCCGTCATTGTCCCAAGCAAATTTATCTTACGTGACACCGTAAAAAGATTGAAATAAAAACGTAAAACCGCGATTTTTTTCCGCGAGGCAATTAATCGACCAGACGACTGGGGTGACGCATTTGAACAGATTGAAGCAGCTTCCGCTGAAAAACGTAATAATTGACGACGTTTTTTGGGGCCGCTACATCAGTATGGTACGCGAAAAAGTGATCCCATATCAATGGGAAGTTCTGAATGACAGAGTACCTGACGCCGCGCGCAGTCACTGTATAAAGAATTTCGAGATAGCGGCAGGAAAGAGGAAAGGACAGTTCTACGGAATGGTCTTTCAGGACAGCGACCTTTATAAATGGCTTGAGTCGGTGGCGTACAGTCTGGAAACGATGTCTAATCCCGCTTTGGAGAAGCTGGCGGACTCCGCGATAGAGCTGATTGGTGCCGCGCAGCAGCCGGACGGATATATAAACACATATTACACGGTATCCGAACCCGGCGGGCGCTGGTCGAATCTCCAGCACGGCCATGAGCTTTACTGCGCCGGACATATGATAGAAGCGGCGGTCGCGTATTTTGAAGCTACGGGCAAACGCAGATTTCTCGATATTTCAGTCTGCTTCGCGGATTGCATAGACAATACCTTCGGGCCCGAGGATGATAAGCTCAAAGGGTATCCAGGCCATCAGGAAATTGAGCTTGCGCTGTTTAAATTGTACGAGGCAACCGGCGAAAAGCGTTATTTGAATCTTGCGGAATACTTTATCCGCGAAAGGGGAACCTCTCCCAATTATCTGGATTTGGAGCGCGAAAAGCCCGGCTATCACGATATTTTCCCTGAATTAGCGACGTTTGACAGAAAATATTCGCAGTCCCATATCCCCTCCCTCGAACAGAAACATGCCGTGGGCCATGCGGTAAGGGCGGTCTATATGTACTCCGCAATGGCGGATTTAGCCTCGGAACTTGGCGACGCGGAGCTGCAAAACGCCTGCGACGTGCTGTACGACGACATAGTACAAAAGAAGATGTACATAACCGGCGCGATAGGGTCATGCTCCGTGGGCGAGAGATTCACAGCCGCTTACGATCTGCCGAACGATCTGATATACGGTGAAACATGCGCCTCCATCGGACTTATGATGTTCTGCCGGCGTATGAACGCGAGCAATAGGGACGCCCGTTTCGCCGATACTATGGAGCGGGCGCTGTACAACACTGTTATCGCCGGTATATCGCTTTCGGGAACGGAGTTTTTCTACGTAAATCCCCTTGAGGCCGAGCCCTCCAAAATTTCCGCCAATCCCAATTACAAACACGTCAAGCCGGCGCGCCAGAAATGGTTCGACTGCTCCTGCTGCCCGACCAACATCGCGCGTACCGTTATGGGGCTTGGAGGTTATATATACGCCTCGTCGCCCGACGGGCTGTATGTGAATTTATATTGCTCGGGCTCCGCGCGGGACGGAGAAAGAAGCATTACGGTAAAGACGCGTTATCCGTATGGCGGCGAGGCGGCGATCACCGCAAGCGGAGGACGTTACAAACTGTTTCTGCGTAATCCCGAATGTGCGCCTGTGAAATCTGTGGAGATAAACGGGCAAAAGCAATCTTACAATATCGAAAATGGATATATTGTGCTTGATAGGGACTGGCGGAGCGACGAAATAAGGATGCTGTTCGATATGTCGCCCAGGCTCGTGTACTGCGCGCCGGAGTCAGGGAACAATATCGGCAAAACCGCCGTTATGCGCGGTCCGCTTGTGTACTGCATCGAGCAGGCCGATAACGGAGAGCGGCTTGGCTCGTTCCTGCTGCCCGGCGGAGCCGTATTCGCGGAATCCCCGCCACCCGCCGGTCTGCCGGCTGAGGCGATCGCGCTCAAATCTTCAGCGTATAAATATCCCAGCGGGCGGACCAAACTGTATTCGTTCTCGCCGCCGGAACTTGAAAGCGCCGCGATAGAGATGATACCGTATTTCCTCTGGGCTAACCGGGGCGAAAATGAAATGCGCGTATATATTCCCGCTGTTCCGATTTTGCCGGAATCTTCCGGCTAAAAAACATATAAGGAGGAGAAAGTAATGAAAGCGTGCTGGAAAAAAGTAATTGTAATGATCGTGGCGGTTGCGCTGATAATCGGCGCGGGTGCGGCGTTTGCCGCGGAAAGGGTTTCGATAAGGTATTCTTTCTGGGGAACGGCTGACGAATTGGCCGCCGTACAGGGAGCAATCGACAAGTTCATGTCGGAACAGGACAAGATAGCGGTCGAGCCCATGCTCATTCCCTGGGAAGCCTATATCGAAAGGCTCAACACAATGGCGATGGCCGGAGAACTTCCGGACGCCGGAATGATGATGGAATCCGCGGTGCTTCAGTGGGCCGAGCAGGGTATGCTCGCCGACATAAGCGGTATGTACGGCGCGGGTGAGAGCAAACCCCTCGATTCTCTCGCGTTCAGATTTGACGGCGATCCCGTAGCGTACTCGACGGCGAACGAAATACTTATGATGTTCTATAACAAAGATATGTTCGACGCCGCGGGCGTATCCTATCCCCCGAAAACCTCGGCCGGAGCATGGACATGGGATGAGTTTGTCGAGACCGCCAAGAAACTCACGCTCGACAGAAACGGAAACACCCCCAACGACGCCGGTTTCGACCCTCAGAACATCGTGCAGTACGGCGCCCTTATCGAAAATCTTCCCTGGCAGCTTGAGCTTTGGGCGCTTTCAAACGGTGGCGGCTACTTCAGCGAGAACGGTTCTTCCGTCATAATAGGCGAACCGGAAGCCATCGAAGCGATCCAGAAAATAGCCGACCTGCACCTCGTTCATCATGTCGCGCCGCTTTCGATGGGCGTGTCTGACGACGGCGTTCAGCGCGGACTCATTGCCGGAACGGTAGCCATGACGACAAACGGCCAGTGGAACATCGGAACTGCCCTTTCTTCCGCAAGGGACGAGGGACTCAACTACGGAGTCGCGGTACTTCCCTACATGAAAGAAAAAGTCACGCTGAACACCGGCGGCCCGACTGTCGTCTTCTCGCAAACAAAGAACCAGGAAGCGGCAATGGAGTGGCTGAAATGGTACGCTCAGGAGGAGAACTCCTGGGGCCTTATCGAATCGGGAATTTGGATGCCCATACTGGAGAAATGGTACACCGATGAGGTGTTCACGCGCAGATGGGTCGAGAATCCGGCATTCCCGCCGTATGACGATTACAAATCGGCTGTTGTGGACGTCGCGAGCGACATGAGCATCACCCGTTCGGCGGCGTGGTACTACGTAAATAACACCATCGATTTCTACGACGTGCTCAACTCCGCGCTCGGCGACGTGTGGACCGGCAGAACGACCGCTGAGGAAGCGATTAACGCTAACCTCGTCAATTTACTTGCCGCGTTTAAGGGAGTTAACTGACAAAGATTCAGGCAAGAGGCGAGAGGTGAATAAATCTCTCGCCTCTTTTGGCATAAATGCCCCTTTTTCGCATGTGAGGTGAAAAATGTTAGAACATGTAAAAAAACCGAAAGGTTTGTCTAAACTTGCCAAACAGGAGGCTCGGACGGCTTATTTATTACTTATACCCGCGTTTCTCGGCCTTTCTCTGTTGACATACATACCCCTTCTGGCGGTTTTCGTTATAGGCTTCTTCAGGTGGAGTGCGGCTTCCGTTTCCCCACCCGTTTTCATCGGCTTTGCGAATTACATACAGCTCTTTACGTCCGACCCGTTTTTTACCGATTCGATACGAGTCACGGTCATTTTTTCGCTCATGGCCGTGGCGGGCAGTCTGGTTTATTCGCTCTTTATAGCAATGATACTGAACCGAAAAATACCCGCGCGGACGTTCTGGCGCGCTGTATTTTATCTGCCTTATATCCTGCCGTCGGTAGCGGTGTATGTCGGATGGATGTGGCTTTATGAGTCAAATTTCGGGCTTTTCAACTATATACTGTCGGAGCTGGGGTTCAATAAGATCGCCTTCCTGATCAATTCGAGATCGGTTCTTCCTTCGTTGGCGCTTATCTCGGTCTGGATGAGCGGAAACCTTATCGTCATTTTCCTTGCGGGCTTGCAGAATGTCCCCAGGATATACCACGAAGCGGCGGAAGTCGACGGGGCGAACTGGTGGCAGCGTTTTCGGAACGTCACGATACCCTGCATGACGCCGATTATTTTTTACAATCTGCTTATGAGCCTGATTACGAACATGCAGATCATCGTCCCGGCGCTCGCGGTCACGGAAGGCGGGCCGGGAAATTCATCGATGTTCATGACGTACCTGATGTACCGTACCGCGTTCAGGAGGGGTAATATTGGGTACGGCAGCGCCATGGCATTTGTCTTCTTTATTATTATCGCGGTTTTCACCGCGATACTTTTCGCGACCTCAAAGTCATGGATCTTTTACGAGGGAGACGCCAAATGATATCGAAAAATTATTATTCAATTAAAAACAGAAACGAAAGGGCGCTGAATACCCTCTCCGCGATTGGAATCGTTTTGATGGCCGCAGGCGCCATGCTTCCGATCTGGTGGTTATTTCGCTCGTCGCTTATGACGAACGCCGAGCTTTACGCGTATCCGCCCGCTTTTTTTCCGCAAAATTGGCGTTTCAGCAACTATGCTTCCACGTTAACGCATTTTAAATTCTGGACATATCTAAAAAACACGCTCACTATAGTCGTACCCTCGGTACTCGCCGGAACCTCGACTGCTGTTTTATGCGGATACGCGTTCGCGCGGCTCCGGTTTCCGGGGAAGAACTTTATATTCGCGCTCTGCGTAGGTTCGATGTTCCTGCCGACCATGGTGACTCTAATTCCATTGTATTTGGCGTGGACGCGGCTTCTCGGCGTGCGCGACTCGTATCTTCCGCTTATACTTCCCCACTTTTGCGGAGGCGGCGCGTTTAATATTTTCCTGATAAGACAATTTATCAAAACGATACCGCGCGAGCTCGACGAAGCGGCAATGATTGACGGAGCGAACCGAATTCAGATATTACTGCGGATAATTGTGCCCGCAATAAAACCGGCAATAATCGTGGTGGCACTCCTGCAATTCATCATGCTTTGGAACGATATGCTCCAGCAGTTGGTTTATATATCTTCTCAGGAAAAATACACGATGGCGCTCGGCCTTACGATATTTAGGAGCGCGCTCAGGGCCGACTGGTCAAGCATAATGGCCGCGACATGCCTGTCCTTCATACCGGGGCTGATATTCTATCTGGTCGGGCAGAAGCATTTAGTGGAGGGAATTGTAATGACGGGTATGAAAAATTAAAATGAACGTTACCGCGAGGGTTGCTGAAGAACTGAAGATTAGTGAAACGCAGGCGGTTGCCGTACTGGAGCTTTTCGGGCAGGGATGTACGGTGCCGTTTATAGCCCGCTACCGAAAAGAGGCCACCGGTTCTTTGGACGAGACCGTAATCACCGCCATACGCGACCGCAATGAAAAAATTCAGGAATTGGAAAAACGCAGAGCCGCCATATTGGAATCCCTGCTGGAACGCGAACTTCTATCCGACGAACTCAAGGCGTCCATTGATAGCGCGAAAACAATGACCGCGCTCGAAGACGCCTACATGCCGTACCGGCCGAAGCGCAAGACGCGCGCGTCCGCGGCGGCGGAGAAGGGGCTTTCGCCTCTGGCCGAAAAAATATTTTCCCAGTTGGACGACATTGACCCTCTCGCGGAGGCCGCTCTTTTTTTGTCGGAGGAGCATGGCGTGACGTCTGTCCGAGACGCTTTGGCCGGCGCTATGGATATCCTGGCCGAGCGTTTCAGCGAGGACACAAGGGCGCGCCGCGAAACGAGGAAAATTTTCGCCCGCAATGCCGCGCTTTCGAGCGCGCGCTCCAAAAGCGCCGCGCAGTCCGACAACGCCGACAAAAAAACTGAGGCGGAGAAATACCGGGACTACTTCGACTGGAGCGAGGCAGCCTACGCCATGCCGTCGCACCGAGTGCTGGCCGTTTTCCGGGGGGAGCGCGAGGGTTTTCTGTCCGTGTCGGCAGAGCCCAAAGAAGAAGAATGTCTGTCCGTACTCAAGCGGATGTTCGTAAAGGGAACGAACGCCGCCTCGCTCATCGTGGCGGACGCGGTAACTGACAGCTATAAACGCCTGCTGAGGCCGTCCATGGAAAACGAGCTTCGGGCCGTTCTCAAAAAACGCGCCGACGCGCAGGCTATAAAAATTTTCGCGGAAAACGTCAGGGAAGTGCTAATGGCGCCGCCAATGGGGCAGAAGGCGACGCTGGCGATTGATCCGGGCCTCCGAACCGGATGCAAAATTGCCCTCCTGGGCTCTCAGGGCAACCTGCTTCATAACGACGTGATCTTCCCCCACACATGCGAGCGTCAAAGAAATGAAGCGGCGGAAAAAATTTCGGAACTGGTAAAAAAATATTCGATTCAAGCCATAGCAATAGGTAATGGGACAGCCGGCCGTGAAACGGAGTCGTTCATACGCGCCCTTGGGCTGCCTGCCGGGATTATCGTCGCCTCGGTCAACGAGAGCGGAGCGTCGGTATACTCGGCCTCCGAGGTTGCGCGCAGGGAATTTCCCGATCATGACGTCACGGTGAGGGGCGCGGTATCCATAGGACGCCGCCTCATGGATCCCATGGGCGAGCTGGTCAAAATAGACCCGAAATCTATCGGCGTGGGACAGTATCAGCACGACGTGGACCAAAAAGAGCTGAAACGGTCCCTGGACGACGTCGTAATATCATGCGTAAATTCCGTGGGAGTGGAGGTCAACACGGCCAGTGAGGAAA